>Ga0325411_1000581_pt1 | contig 38459 bp, 23 predicted proteins | sample PopdelMetagenome_13_FD_206181 | JGI IMG/M metagenome (GOLD analysis project Ga0325411, IMG submission 206181) | Populus deltoides microbial communities from Bellville, Georgia, United States - Xylem-PdIQD-R4 | ecosystem: Host-associated > Plants > Phyllosphere > Stem > Wood/Secondary xylem...
CCAAAAAAAATAGCCAACTTGGTGTGGTTGCTGAAGAGATTAAGAGTAAGAAAATGATCTTCCAAATATTAAAATAATACTTAAAGCAAGTTTACTAATACGTAATTATTAAATTCAAGTAAGACTGAGAATCATGCTAACTTATTCCTTTTGATTTCTCAACTTTCTCAGCAGCCAAACAAAATGAAAGAATAAAAAGCAACTGCAGATAGATAGATAACAATAACAAAAAAAGAAAAATATAAAAGTATCAGATACGTAAAAAAAAAAAAAGATGATACGCTCGCTACCTTGATTGCTAGTGCTAACTGTTATGTTTCGATCGTCCAGAAGGTTAAATCACAGAGTTGTTTACTTTTCGCTTCTCTCAGTGAAGCGAAACGAAAAACTCTCAGATCTAGAGTGAGAAAATAACAAACTTATACTAGAAACAGCTGCTTAATCAGTACGTATAAAGGAGGAGGAAAAGGGGGTAGGCGTGCTAACGTGCGCTGGGAGTAGAGCGGTGCGATTGAACGAGTTTCTCTTCTCGTGTAGAAGAAACAGAGCACCACCATTAACTTTAACGATTTTTTACAGAGAGGACAACTGGAAATTTATTTTTTTTTTTAACCACCAAAAACCAGTAATTAAAATTGGGAAAAGAAATGGTAAGATTGCATTTTCACATCGCTGGCTTGTACTAGGTGTTCCTTTCTGTGCTTCCAAATCTTTGCCTTTGTGTAGAAAGCTGAATGGACCGATATATTATTGACACGTTTAAGGAATGGATTGGAAGGGTTTTTTTGTTAATAAAAATTTTCCTCGGGAGGGGTGCTTGAGTAGTCATTTGAACTTTGAAGCAAATATTCATGCAGCATGACTGCAGCTTTCATCGTGACACGTGGCGAAGATGGATAGAGGTATTCTGGGGTAATCTAGTCGTTTCAAGTAAGGCAGACTGTCAGTGTCAGATGGTTTGATGGAAGTAAGGGAAGCTGCCCAGGTATGCACGTCTCTGGTTGTGAGCAGTTCAATGAATCGTCTTCTATACGGTATGATATTTTAATAAGAATGTTTTTTAATTTATTTTTAAAAAAAAATAGATTGAAATAATGTTTTTAATTTTTAAAATTTATATTTCATATTAACATGTCAAAATAATTTAAAAATATATATAAAAAATTAAAATAAAAAATATATTTTTAAAAAAAAATTCTCTTAAAACACAGAAACAAACAAATTTTTGATTCATAGTTATCTTATTTGGTATCACATGTTTTTTAATATTTTAATAAAAAAAATTTAAAATTATATATATATATATATATATATAAAAGTTACTTCCATATAAACTTGTTTTTTAACTTTTAATATGAGATATTAAAATCTTAAATATATTGTTTTAAAATTTTTAAGTTAATCCAGGATCTATCTCTTGATCCTATTAACCTTAAATCATATTTAATAACTATAATTTTAAAAATTTTTTTATTAAAATATTAAAAAACATGTGATACCAAATAAGATAAACTATGAATCAAAAATTTGTTTGTTCCTGTGTTTTAAGAGAATTTTTTTTAAAAAATATATTTTTTATTTTAATTTTTTATATATATTTTTAAATTATTTTGACATGTTAATATGAAATCAATTTTCCTTTTTTATTTTCAGTTTTCTTCTCCTTTTCTTATTTTTCTTCTCTAATAGAAAACTAGAAAAAATATTCATTTTTCAAAAATTTCAGAACATTTTTCTAACTTAGGAACCGAAAAATATGTTCATATTATACTTTTTTCTATTTGGAGAAAAATAGCAAAATAAAAATCATGTTCAAATTAAACATGCTTTTCTATTTATATGATATTCTTTTACATTTTGATATGCACAAATAATTTTTATCATTATTTATTATTATTTAAAGAGAAATTTTCCACATAATTATATTAAATGAGATATAGAAGTAAACATAATATAATATTTTCACTGTTGAATGACTTTTATTGCTCTGCAATATTTCTCCATCTACTCTCACTTTTTTTCTCAAAAAAAGTCTCCAGTGTCAGGACCACTTGATGGTATCTGCACTTGAAACTCCTCGTCAGTCAACTTTTGAACTGCCTGTAAAACCTCTGAAGATCGACTATCCAAATTCCATGAATATAAAATTATTTACACAATAAATAAAGAAGTTGTTGAATAATTTAACAGTAAAAAAAAAAATAATAATTTATATTTGAGATGTCAACATTATCCCTACAAGCCAATGGAAAATGGATCCATCATCACTCCTACAGACCAAGTACTCTTCATGGAATGGATGCCAAGCCAACGCTAGAAATAATAAGTTATGTACCTTAACTCTTGTTAAAAAAAATTACAGGAAACAATTGTTTAGTCCCCTGTTAAGGGTGTTTAGTTTAGAGGTGGCTTTAGTTTTTTATTTTTATTTTTTTTTTTTTGTGGAATCCATATGAAAAGTATGAATTTTTAGTTTTTGAAGGTGTGGTTTGTGCTTAGCGTGTTTGAGAATATAGCTGTGGTTATTTTTCAATAAAATTTTCACTTATTTTCCTTTGAGGGGACAAAATTTTAACCTTTGGGTTTGGGGTTGGTTTTGTTTTTTTAAAAAATAAACAGTAAAGATACAACAATATCCCTAAAAAGGAGGTAATATGCATATGTTGAGGGGCTTCACCATCTTTTCTTTTTATTGAAACAATTCAAATACGAAATCATCCTTGGGTTTCAACAAAAACAAGGCTGCATGTAGGGGTATTTTTGTTGTTTCCATATGGTTGTCAGGCCCAAACACCTTAGTTTGGCATGCTTGCCTGACCCCTTCTTTGAGATTTATCTTAGGCAACTCATTCATCTAGCAGCCTCACTCAAACGATTATATGTAAATCCCTTGCCTTTTCTTCTTTTACTTTTGACCTAAAAAAAGGTAAATTTCTTGCGCAGGGTATAGAATGGGGTAAAGGAAGTTTCGGGACATGATTTTTTTTCCCTTATTCTTTTCGGCTCCACAATATAGACATTGAGTTTTTTTAGGATAAATATTATATATACCACTAATAATTTTATATCCAAATTATTTTTATATCAATCTTATCATTAAGTTGTGTATTTGAGATTTTCCATCGTCTTGCTAGGCCTAAGGCACTCGACCTAAGTAATGTGGGTCTGACATGATTGTCAAATCCAAAACGCCTAGACTATGCAGTTACCCAAGTCCACTCCCATCTGCCATTGCAATAACCATTTATATTGTTACTACTTGGCTTGCAGCAACGCGCGGGCCATCTGTCTAGTTTTTTCTATGAGAACTCAAGATTTGCTAAAAAATTTAAAATTTTTTTAAATGTTTGTACATTTGTGAAACATGATCAACTTCAAGATTAAGCTAGAATATCACTAAGATGCGGTGCCTGGTGCATAAATTTTAAACAACAACTTAATCATTCGATAAAGTCAAATTTGGCAAGCCTCTTAACTCTATAAAGCAAAGATAACAACTCTAAAATTGTGCCCAGGGAATCTACCCTCAATGGAAATTGATTATGCTAAGGTGTTTTCCCATCATTTTCATCCAACACTAGTAAAACAAATCGGATACTTTTACCTTGATTGAAGTTTAAGATCGAGAAGATATAACAAATCCTGCATAAAACCCAAAACAAATTAAAATCTAGATAAAAAACACAAAAACAAACATAAGCTAATACAAAAGGGGTTGATCTATAGAAAAAGATTGGAACTTTACTTGTAAAGTGTGAGAAGAACATAAAGTTGTAAAGGCATAAACAAGGGTGGAGAGAGAGGGAGAGAGAGGTGTGTTTTGGTAAAGAGAAGATGATGAGGCTAGTGTGTTTTATGGGAGGGATACGATGTGTATATATGTGTGTGTGTGTGTGTGTGTGTGTGTGTGTGTATAGGATACAATTGTCATTATAAGAAAAGAACAAGGTTATTGTTGTAAACAACAACCATTTACTTGGAAAATAGATGGAGAAATGCCTTTTCCATTATGCTTTTAGTGGGTGGAAAAATTTGGAGAACATATTTTAGATGTTTTCCAACCCCAAGCTTTATCAAAAGACAATAAAAGTCTTTTTCATTTTTCTAATTTGTAAAAATAATGCATTTGAACATAAACTTCATTTTTCATGATACTTTTTTCTGTTTTTCTTAGGAAAATAGAGTATTACTCTATTACTGATTAGGTGTGTTCCGGTTAAAAAAATATGTGAGACTAGGTTTTCGTTTGTTAAAGGAGAAATTTATTTTATATGATAACACCCGTACAACCAAATATCTTTCACATCTAAAAACATATGATGGGCTAGTTATTTGTAGATTAATTTTTTAGTTTCTAAAAAAATTAGGTTTCTAGCAGGTTGTGCCGGGTTACTTAGGTTATAGGTTGACCTGACAGATCGTCCTGGTCTCTTCGAACCAACTTCATGCCCAGGTTTGGCCTTCTTCAGACCCTGACAGGGTCATGGGTCGCTCAGGTCTCGAGTCAACCTATCGAGTCAGGTTAAGTCTAATAACTATGCCAAAAATTAATATAAAATATATTTGATATAACTTTTAAAGTTTCCTTGAAAAAATATTATCACCACTTTGATCAAAGGCCGAAGTTGGGACTCTAGGACAAGAGAAGGGTATGCCCTCTTAAAGGATGTGTTTGTTTTTGTGGTGGCATTGTGTTTTTGAAAAAAAAAGTTTTTTTTTTCTTCAAAAATATTATTTTTGTGTTTTTTTATTGTTTTAATGTAAAAAAAAAAAATTTTAAAAATAAAAAAATTATTTTGATGCATTTTTAAGCAAAAACTCTTTGAAAAACAATATCTACCACAATGTCTAACACTACCAAAGTCTATTTTAGTGCCTATAGTTTTTTAGGCTATTCAATTATATCCTTATATTATAAAGAAAGCTAAATGGCATAAGGATTTTACTGTAGCTCTAGACACAGATTACTGTGGATTGCAATAGTGAAATTACATAGGTATGTTGTGTAATTAAAAGGACCATGAGTGGGGGGCGTTTTAATATTTTCATGTTGTATTTTTTTATTTTTTAATCAAAAAACTATTGGCACGTATTCCATACGCCCTAACGAGTGGGCAACGCCCGTACCATTAAGGAGGTGCGTAAGACGCTTCCCAGTGGCCAAATTTGATCATCCATCATTTAACTAGATACGCAGCTGTGCCTTCTTCCACATGGTTACGTGTAAAGACATCACGGTTAGATTGCCGCTGGTGATCGATTGTTTGTATTTTTTTCTTTCTTTTCTCTGTCTTGACAACTAAAGTGCATAATTGTTCTTTTTTTGTTTGTTGTTTTCGTGGGTCTAGCTTGGCTGCTAGACTCAAGTCGCTTTGATCTGGCATGGTTGCCATACTTTACCCTTTTACCATTTAGTGACTTAAATTTAAGCCTTCAATTTAGAGATATTTGGGTCTTTTCATCTGGCATAGTGGTCATTAAAAGATTGTTTACGGGTGTATGCGCCTTTTTCAATTTCTAACATAGTTAAAGTACTCTTTTACCCCTAGAGTCAACAAAAATTAGAACTGTTGACCAAGGCCTTTCTTGGTTTTTCATAATATTTGTAATAGTAAAAATACTTCTTTGCCCCCAAGATAAAAAAATGATAGGTTACCAGAAAAGGGTATTTCGGGATTTTTTTCAATTTCCATATACAGTACAATAATGCTTTTAGCCTAAAAAAACAAAAAAGTAGCTTTCATCTGGAGTTTTTACGAGACCCACAGCACTTGGGTCTGATAACCACGTCAAACCTAAATCATTTGGGTTTAGTAAACATGTCAGACTTAGGACACCTGGATGTGACAATCATTTCAGGCCCAAGAGTTTTGGGTCTGACACCTATGAAGCCCAAACGCCTTGAATCTGGCAACCATGTTTCATGCCACACCCAAGGCACTTGAGCGTGGCATGGTTGTCAGACCTAACGCTTTTAAAACATTCTCTAGATTCTTAATATTTTTTTACACTTAAAAATAATTGATATTGACCTGTTGCGGAACCTGGACTAATACACTAGTAAATTATAAATTAGCTCCTTTAAATATATTATATAATAAATGTTTGAAAGACTACATAAAAATTATTTAACGATTCTAAATGATTTTTTATATGATATAGCATATGGGTTCTTTTATTTCTCATTTAATGTAAATAAGATCATTTACACAAGGAAAAACAAAGTATAATTTTTTATTAATAAGCTAGAAAAAATGGCGGCCTTGGTCGTGGGGGTGTTTTGGTCTTTTCTAAGCTTATTGATCATTAAAAGATTTTTCAGGGATATCAAAGTCTTTTCTATTTTTTTTGTACAAGTTTTAGAGTTGTTGACCAAATATTTTTTACTTTTCATAGACTTTTAAATAATAAAAATACTTCATCACCCTAAGGATAAAAAAATATCGGGTTGTTGAACAAGAGTGTTTTTTGTTTTTCCATTCTTCATGTATAATTAAAACACATATTTGATCTTAAAAGAGACAAAAAAATAAGGTTGCATTCACGGGTGTTTTTGTACTTTCGTATGGGTGTATGAGGGTAATTATTAGGGTCGTGAGAGATGTTTTAGTATTTTCACACTGATTTTTTAATTTTTAATTGAAAAAGTTGTCGGAGTATGCTAAGAATGAGCTAGCAAGTGGACGGTGTCCGCGCCATTTAGGCAGTACTTTTGACGCCACCTAGTGACCAATCTTGACCTTCTGACATCTATTTGTATACGTCACAGTGTCCTATTCCATATGGTATGGAGTGTAACAACGTATGATTGTTGGATTTTCGTCGGTGGTTATTTTTTTCTTTTCTCTCTCCTGCCAGATAAAATGCATGATTGTCCTTTTTATTTTTTGTTTTTCAATTTCAGTCTTTGTTCTTTTGATTTCTTATTTCATTTTTACTCCTTTTATAGAAGTTTTGTTTTTCAATTTAGTCCTTCTTCCATAATTTCTCATATATTTTTTTTCATTTCAGTCCTTCTTCTTTTAATTTTAATTTATTTTCTTGAGCCTTTTGTTAAATTTTTTTTTTTACTTTCAATTTCATCATTCAATCATATTTTTTGTTGTTTTATTTTTTTTTCAATTTGACCCTCATTGTTTTGTTTTTTTTGTTAAAGCTATTTTTCGATTCAATTTAACCCTTTAATTAAAATTTTTTGTTTGCCCTCTAATTATTTTTTCTTTTATTTTCACCCGCCCTAAAATCTTTTAGATCTTTTTGTATGATTGATTTTTTTTTTCTAGTTTCATCTTTTGACATTTGATTTGTTGGAGATTTGACTTCGTGTAATCTTATTGTTTTGCATTAGTTTTTTTATAATATTAATTTTATAATTATCTTCAATTTCTTTTCTATGGGTTTATCATAGTCTCATGACCTAGATCACAAACTTCACATGTGTTTTTTGAATATAAGTTTGTTTTTTCAAGATATTATTCTAATTCATCTATTTTTTTTTGTTTTATAGAAATAAAATTTATTTTTAAAAATAAAAAATATTAATTTTTAAATAGTATTTTTGATATCTTGGGCCTTGCGTAATATTTGTTTCTAGGGTGTGGGTTTATTCAATCAGTTTCATTTGTGTTTATCTTTTACGTCATAAGTTTTTTTTTGTGCAAGTTTATCTTTTATTGATTTAAATAAACAAATTTTATAAATACAATCGGGTAAATGTCTCATTATGTGTGGTTGAATATCTTAATTTACATTCATTTCTTAATTTTTTTCAGTTTATCTTTTGGTTATTGTTAACGATATGTTTTTGTTATTTTACATAGATGATTATTGATTTATTTAATTAGATGCTTGTGTAAAATTTTTGATTTATATATTTATTTTTTATGTAAAAAAATACATTAAAATAACATGCATGCGTGATATTTTCCTAAATAAAAAAATATAACTCATAATAAAAGTGTAGATAGCTAGTTTGTGCATTGTGTGTGTCCATTTAATCTGGTCCTTCATAATTTATATCATAGTTTTTCCACTGTAAAAGCCATAATTATACTGAGTAAAGTTGTATTTTTTTTAACAGGTTATATACTAGCATAAATAGCCTTGGGCTATTATAGTTTTGTTAACATATCGTTCTCAAGGGGCGTAGCATGATGGCAAAGGGTTTGAGATCTGCACAGCAGGTCTCGAATTCGAGTCAGGGCGTGCACCTCTTGTAAAAGCCTGAGACAGCCGAGGTTTTATTCCTTCACCTGGACCCACAAAGTGCGCTTTCCAGGGAGATGAGGTTTCCTCAAATCCAAAAAAAAGTTCTGTTAACAGATCAATTTAAATTATTTCATCAACTCTAATTTAAAATAATTATAAATTAATTTTAAGAATTGAAAGTACAAATATAAAAATCATTTATCCCAACATAAATGAGATTAATCTCACACTTACATACATTTCAAAGGTTACATACCACGCTTTTATATCAAAACTAAAACTTATAATATTTCTACGAATGAGATTAATTTAACGTAAATATATCACTTTTTAAAAGAAATTAATGATGAAACTTGAATTCCAAAACCTACAGGCTGAATGAGTCCTTTCCTACCATTTAAGTTATATGTATTGAAGAAATTTTATACTACTTTAAGAACAATGACTAATATTTAGTACATGTGTTTACTTTGAAGAGAGAAACAAACATTAAAAGAAAAAAAATTTATTTTTTTAGTTTTCTTTTTATTTCTTAAATCCCTGTGGCTAGTATTATTAAACTCCGACTATACCGGCGGATTAACTAGACATTTGATGACCCAACCATCGGACCAGTTCAAGTTGACATCAAAGACTGAAACTAGTCCAATCTAGTACGGACCCACCAGTTGAATCGGTGGTCAATTATTGATCTAGTTAAAAAGAAAAAATTGCAACTCTTGAGGCTTTTGAACTTGGTACCTGTAGGTTCTAAAATTATACATTTACTACTTTATAATATCTTGTTTATGTTTTATATATTGTAAAATAAATTTATATTATAATACAACCAATGACCTATTAGTAGTAGCACAATAGCTTAATAAGGTTGTTGTTTAGTTTAATTTTTTTTAACTGTATTTATTTGAATTAATTTACTCGATTAATGTTTTAAGATTTTAAAATTAATAATCAAGTATGGTTGTTTCTCTTCTGTGAAGTAACTATAATTACTTTTCAAATAATATAAAATCTCATCAACGACTATAAACATTGCATAATTTTTAAATTACATTTATTAAATTTAATAGGTTGGGCTACAATTGTTTCCTTACTAATTTTAAATATTTAATATATATATAATTTGAATCAGATTCATAAATTATTAATATATAATAATAAATCTATAATATCATATATTTATGAGTTCTAGAAAAAAATTTCTTAGGCAAGGATATTTATAGAGCATTGGGAAACGCGAGCCAACCTGCTTTTTTAAAAAATTAAATTTTTTATCAAAAATTAATATTTTTTTATATTTTTATACGCTAGTTTTAAAAATAATTTTTTAAAAATAAAAAATATTATTTTAATATATTTCAAAATAAAAAATACTTTTAAAAACAATCACAACTACACTACTAAATATATCTTTAATAACTCATGTTGCTAGCCACTTGCACTCAAGAATACCGGATTGGATTTTTTTTTTATTTTAAGGGTACGAATAATTTTTAAATAATACTTATCAGATTGAAAGATTATTCATTATTCAAACTCTAGTTTTTTATTATTCATATATAATAATAAATTGGTATTTTTCTTCATTATTCAAATAATTTTACATCCTAGCTGTTGATTTAGAAAACCAATCTAAGCTCGCCCACACCCAATCAAAACCCAAATAGATCACAATCGTAGGTTCAATTTAGAATCATTTAGATCTGGATCGTTTGATCAAATCAAGCACGACTGAATTGTCAAACCACATGAGCTCATGGATCCACCACGCCACACCTGAGCCTAATCCATGTCTCTTTCTCTCTTCTTGTTTGAAGGTGAAATGAGCTACCGTTTCTCCCATGTCCGACCAGCATACGCCTCGATACCACCATCGAAAGATGTGCCTTCACTCCGACCAAAACTCGAGGAGTCCCCGTCGTCAACATCGCCACTAGTAGCAGATAAAAGCAAGAACGAGCTTCATCTCCGTTGATCTCCCTCCCTGGTTGGTTGTGATATACACGACCATTAACGGACGAGATTGAGAGCTCGGTAGTGGTCGTTCGATGCTTCAACACCTTGTTAGAATCAATGTCGAGCCACCGACAGTGGCGGTGCATGACACACACGCCGAGTAGACAGTGTAGGTGCACAATCAGTGGCTTAATCGTAATTTCGAAACCTGACAGGGCAAAATAGTAATTTCACTTAAATCAGGGGCATTTCGATGATTCATCATTCACATAGAGACAAATCCTATATATTTAATTTTAAACTTATGCAGATAAAAAGTTAGAAAGTTTTTTTTATTATTTCTTTTTAATTTTATTTTTAATTTTTATATTTTTAGATTGATTAAATTAATTAAATTATTTAAAACAAATCTCACATGTTTAATTGCCTTAGATAAGGAGTCAAGATGTTTTTTCTTCTCTTTTAATTTAGTTTTCTTCTTTTAATTTTTTTCTCATATGTTTTTAATAATTATTTAAATTATTTTTGAACTGATATAATTTTTATATCTTTAATTTTAAATCTAAACTAAATAAGAAATTAGGTAAAAAAGTTTTAAGATTAATCTATTTGAATTTAATATGTGTTTAAAATTGTAGTTTTTTAAAATAATTTTTTAAAAAAATATATCAAAATAATTTTTTTTAATTTTTTTATATTATAATATTAAAATTAAAAAATTAAAAAACATCACTTTGATGTTTTATAAAATCAAAAATATTTTAAAAAAACATTCAAAAGAAAAAACAAAGCATTATAAATACATTCTTAGCCTTGGGCTGTATTTGTATATTAAAAATAAAAAAATTATTATTTTAATATATTTATAAATAAAAATTCTTTTAAAAAATCGTTAAATATTTCGTTTTAGATTTTGTTTTTTGGGTTATGTTTAACCCCCAATGAAGTGGTGACACGTAAACAAGTAATTTGCTACAAAATGTAACTATAAGAGGCTGGCAAAGCAACAAAAATCACGCACCTTTGAAAGACCAACCCAAAACAAAAACAAAACAAACAAATTACCCGACGCACATATTTACGGACGCGCTTGTTTAATCAGTTACTACTTCAAACAGAAAGAGTTAGAGATAGAGCGACAAAACGATGGGGTCCAGAGACAAGGACCAAACGACACCGCATCACCAGCCTCTCCTTAGCAGCCTCGTTGTACGTCCATCCGTCAGAGACGGTGGTGATGGCGCCGGAGGTGGAGGCCTCACAGGTGGTAGCGATTACGAGCCTGGAGAGTTCCTCCGTGAACCCCCATCCTATTCTCGCCCCGAACGATACTCTGATGATCCTGGTTCGTCTCTTTCTTCTTAATTTAGTTTGTTTAATTTTCTTTTGTATCTCTTCATATTTTAATTAAGATGCGCATATGCGAATTTTTTTTATCATGAAATCTAGATCGAAGTAGTAGAGTTATTTGAGTCATAATATAATGATACAGTTGAATAATTCTTCCGGTGATATTTTTATTTGTAGATTTATTGAAGTTCTTGACCTAGTGTATCGAAAGCTATGTTTTCTTTTGTTACTTGATTATTTTATGAATTACGTTTGAAGAATTGGACTAAAGAGTGATTTGAGGAGGAACTTTCAGAAAAATAATAAAATTCATGACATTAATGAAATTGCTATTGTTATTTAAGGTTGTAATCTGCACTTTTTATTTTTTTAATTTACGGAAAACAACTTTAATTATGTGTGAAGTCTTCTATGATTGATAGTGGGACTGATATTAATTCACTGGAAGGCTTTTTCTATGGAACCTAGCTTTTATCTCAAAGAATGAGAACATATTAGTGTAAGTGAGCAACTTTTTGGATATATCTTAGTTATCCCGTGGTGCTTTTCATTTCTCTTTCATTCTCTCCCTGTTTCGTTCTTAATTTTATTTTATTATATATATATATATTTTTTCCAAATAATGGTTTTGTAATCATGTATTGCTTCATTAGTTGCCTTCATAAAAGCTGATGGTGGAAATCATTTGACAGTTTGATGTTAAGCTGCCAAATAATTGAAGTATGGGAAACTTACCGTGGATGATAGCTTTGGGTATGGTTAAACATTTCCTTCTAGCATATGATAAAAGTTTTAAGCATTAAAATGGGAACGCCGAGTATTTTTGCAATATTTGAAGATTCAAGTAGGATGATTAATAGTATGTTTGGCATGACTTTTTAATTATGATTTTTGACATTGAGTTATAATCCAAAAGTTGTTTTTCATAAATAATTGATGATAAAAATAAGTTAAAATGATTTTAAGTTAGAAATATATTTGGTGAAAATGACTCAAATCAAATTTTTTGAAGAATATATGTAGTCTAAGCTAAAATCTATAAGTTAAAAAGTTTTGACTTCTGACTAAATAAAAAAAAATGATTCAATTACGTAACAGATTTTTGATTCAAGTCAAAAGTTATTTCCAGCCAAACATGGTTTTGACTTTTCTATGCATCAAAAGTTAAAGAACAACGCATATCGGCCTTTCGTTCTATTATATACCTCATTGTTATCATCTTATTCTTTCTTTACTATAAATATGTGAATGTAGTTTCTAATTTATTGAATGGACAACTAATCCTGTAAGTGAATGTCTTAATCACATTTAACTTTTCAGAGGTCAGATAGATTATTGAAAATATCGAGGATATGTTGGATACTTTTGGAGTATTTCAGCTGTTACTCAAGATAGGTTTCTTGATGTTGTGTGTTGCATTTCATGTTGAGCTTGTGATCTACTACCATATGAGTGTCGAATTGCAAGTAAATTTTGCTGTTGTGTGTTACAGCTTGCCTGCAATAACTTGGGTCTCAAGGAAGGCATGTTGGTGTGAGTGCACTCTTGGATCATGATCCCTGGGGATTTGGTTTCTGTATTATGGCTAGTATATTCATGGGAAATGCAACTATCATTATTTTGAGTGGTATGGGAACTCTTTGAATGCTGTGTCATTTTGCTGGAAAGCCATTTTTGTGTATGTGCAGGGATGTTAGGGAACTACGTGTTATGGTTTGGTATAATATGGGGAAAACAAATATTGCATTTTACAAGGAATTTTCTCTCAAGGGTAACTGAGATGCAAACATGGCCTGTGAGTGGCTTTGGAATACCCACTATTATCAAGTGCAATTGTAACCTTGATTTTACATGGCAAGCAACAAAAAGGGTGGCATGTTTGGGGTGTGATCAAGTGTGTAGGCTTTGTTTTGACACCTGGCATTTTTGCAGCCAGCTGATGGGTATTTGGCGCAGGTTCTGTTTGTTTGCATTTTTTAAGTTGGTGTTAAGTTGCTGGTAACTGGTAAATTCCAGAAGGTATTTGTATTTGTGTTGGAATTATTGTTGTGAGAACCAGTGGCTTGATTGGGCTTTTCATTATTAATGTACTCTTCAACATTTGGATGGTTGAATCGGGTTAAGTTGAGTGGTTCTTAGTAGCTACTAAGGAATTCTACTTTTCAGTGTTGTTATATCAAGTCTTAAGTCCATAAGAATTGTGGAATTCCACTATCATCCCATTTTTCTAGTCTCTGCTGTGCTGTTTAGGTCTTTGTTATTTGTTGTTGTTTAATGGGTTTAGTCTGGGAAGTTGCTGCATACCTCTTTAAAATCTTGGGTGGTCTCCATTGGGTTCTGATTTCCAATTTAGTTTCACTGGCTGTTCGGGGTGAGTACAGACGGTGCATATTGGACATGACAAAGTACCTTTTGGGTTCAGGAAGATCGTTATGGCTTCTGCCCACCATGTTGCTTTGAACTATTGGGTACTGTGGTTGCGTGGAATATATAATGTTACATTATTTCTAATAATTCACAGTTAGTTGTGAAGATAATCGGATCAAACTGGTTGCCACTTAATTTGTGAATTATTAAGCTACTGTGAACCTTGCTGTCTTCTACTGGTGGAATGCTTGTTGGTCTTGCTGCCCTTGAAGCTTGTTTTTGACTGAAGTTGTCGGGACATACTTGTGCTTGGGTTATGGTGGTCGGTGTTGGGCTTCACATATCAACCAAGTTTCATTCCCATTGCTATTGTGAAGTTAAGGCTGATCCTGATAAATTGATTTGGTGTTGTTAGTTCAGTACTTAGGTTAGAAACATATCTTTAAGGATGCTCTGGGTGATGAAATGGGAGGACATGACCTGTTAAAGTAGGAAAAAATGGACTTGTTGGTCATGTATGTAGATTTTGGTGATTTCAAGTAACTGGTTTTGGTTTTACTTATGTGCTGCTCCAGTTGTATTCATTGTAATGGGGGCTATCATTTGGAGAGATAGCAATAGGCCATTATCATGCGAATGCCTTACTCTTTCACACTTGGTATCTCCTTTTATACCCACTTTTTATGGGGAAATGCCCTGACTGATGATTGATGTCATTGCTATTTTGTTGGATCAGTTATTTCACAGTTTTTGGGTCAAATCTACAGCTAGCATTTCTACTTTGCACTAACAAAATTTCTCCCTTGTTTTAGGGGTTGCTCATCTTTAGATTTCGCTGGCTTTTTTCCAGGATATAGGCTTCGTGCAGGTTCTGGTTCTCCTGTACGTCGTAGGGATGCAGATCACAGATACAATTCTGATTTTGATAATTCAGGGGGGCCATCTCGAGGTCGTGATTTTAGCAACAGGAACTATCATGGTAGATTTCAAGATTCTTCACCCCCTTATGCTCGAGGAAGAGGTTTTGATGGGCCTGGACTTGGTCCAGGACCTCATAGAGGGGAGGGCATGGGTAGGAATAATCCAAATGTACGCCCAAGGGAAGGCGACTGGATCTGCACAGATCCTTTGTAAGTTCATATTTCATTGTTTTTTATTGTATGGTTTCACTCTCCATTCCTCCACACCCTTTTTTGTCTTTTCTCGTTACCTGATTCTGGCACTTTTGGGTCATTAAATTTGAGTTGAATAAGACTTGAAGTTGGTTATCTCCTCCCTGTCTTAATATCACTTCCTAATTGTATGCAAATGATAGAAGGAAAGGGTTTTACCTTTTAACGGTTGATTTTGTTTTAGCATGTTTCTTATGATACCAATGGAGCATCTTCAAATCTTATGTCATTTTTCCCTTTCAGATGTGGCAACCTGAACTTTGCAAGGAGAGATTTCTGTAACAATTGCAAGAGGCCTCGCTATAGATCTGGAGGAAGTCCTCGGCGGGTTTATCCTGGCCCCCCACCTCTGCATGCTCCTCCAGGACACTTTCCTGGTCCTTTATTGGATCTCTCTCCAGGCAGGACTATGAATGGCTATAGGTCTCCTCCTCGAGATTGGGCCAGAGACAGACCCAGAGATTATGGGTCTGGTGGTCCACCTCCCAGGCAAGGGGGCCGGTTCTCTGACCATGACATGCGGAGAGATCGATCTGATTATGCAGATGATGAATACATGGGGAGGAACAAATTTGACAGGCCAATGCCAATGGATTGGGGTCATAATGACCATGAAAGGGATAGCTTTTTCCATGAAAGGAAAGGGTTTGAGAGACAACCACCCTCTCCACCTCTACCTCCGCCTTCACTTCCTCAACGTGGGAGATGGGGCCGTGAAGGGAGAGACAGGAGCAGATCGCCAATTAGCACCACCAAAAGAGTTCATAATATGCACATGGAGCAGGGGCGGCGAGATGATCGGCATCGTGTTGGGCAAGGCAGAATGAGAGATGTGTATTGAAAGAAGTGAGGCTACGGAGTTTGCATAGTTCATCTTGGTATCATGGTAGTTCTGTGTTCCTCGCTGGGTGAGGATGGATGTTATGGCACAGCTCAAAACTTAAATAGGTTTTCTGACTACTATCGTTGTTTTTTGATTTTCGCTTATTAAAGGTTCTTTTAGTATAGGTGCATTAATGCCGGTCTTCAAGTTTTTCTTTCCTTTTCTTCTTTCCAAAAAGAAAGATAATAATAATAATAATAATAATAATAATAATACTAAGAAGAAGAACAAGGAACCAGTATTGCTCTGTCTGTATCACTTTTGGCACTAAAACTGAACTTTTGCTGCTCGTATGAAAATCGACCCGTTACAATTTAGCATGCAGCCGTGTTCCATGGTTCACGACTTTGATTACTTGAGAATGCAAGGATGGTTGTAGGAATCTTATAGGAAATCACTTTGTATTTTAATTTAGATGTCACGAGCATCTCTTTTGCAAGAGAATTTTCCAACTCGGTCTTTCTTTTTCAAATGTTGACAAGACCCGTGGATTCATGTTTTTTTAGTGAAACACAAAACACAGGTTCCTTTTGTTTTGTTTTCAAATGGTTGATTTATGCACCCTTATTGAACACAGGAGGACATCGTGTGTTGACTCGGATTCAACATGGTGTTTCTTAGCCCGGTCCATGTGATAGAAAAGTAATCAAAAAGTTAAATTTGATTTGACGTCATCATTTCTGCGGATTAATATATAATTTAATTAAAATTTGATTATACATAACTTGGATTTTTGTTAAAAATTTTTTATTCAGTAGTTTGAATCTTGTACCCCGAGTAAAGTTTAATAATTATACTACTAATCAAGAATTAGACAAGAAAAAAAATGAAACTCAATGCTGGGCGGGCATTTCTGAAGCCGATTTTATCATAGAAAATAATTTGATTTATGAAATGGGAGAACATTTGCAAAGTTGAAGAAGTTGCCTATTTTTGCACGTCTAGCTCAGTGGTCAATCATGTGACTTGTTCCGTCCCCGTTTCGAGTTCGATTCTCTATGTGCACGCCTGTTATCCCTGTGGTGCCTTACCTGTTAACTGGGCTTGCAGGATGCTCAGTATGCCGTGGGGAATAGTCGTGGTGTGCGCAAGCTGACCCGGACACCCCACGATAATAAAAAAAAAAAAAAAAAGAAGAAGAAGAAGAAGAAGTTGCCTATTTTAGCTGATGAGCAATATTTGGTGTCAGACAATTTCTTCCCATGTATTTTTTTTCTCGTTTAAGTTACAATCACGTGCTCATATTCCTCTGTGTCTAGAATAGATCTTGACCATCCATTAGTTACCTTGTAGTGCTGAGATTTACTTGGGAAATCTGTCACCAAATCTTAAAACTTTACCTTATCTCCAACTCTAACTCCAAGTCAACAGTTTAGCGCCAATTCTATATCTTATTTTCACTTTTCACGGAGAGTGAGAAGAAGTGAAGAACCCACTAAAAAAATTCCCTCCTCTTTTAACTCGAAACCCAACCATCCAATAACACGTTGCCAACTAACCTTTTCCCTTACGTGGCATGAATCCGTGGGTTGGGACTTGTAAATTCTTCGCACCCTGCACCACAGTGTACACTATCCCATTAGACAAATGGAGTCACACCATTAATGTTGAAATTTTAGAAGATAGTTAATCAAACGGCGAAACAACGATACCTGATTCTCTATCTATGAAATATGACCGTCAGATCATCGAATTCAAGAAAAACCGTCAGATTAGAAACAAAACGGAAATCCAACCATTGAATAAAGAAGAAAATTGAATTTCAAAATCACTTGAGAGAGAGGGAGGAGAGACACTCGAAACGAGAGAAGAAGAAGAAGAAGAAGAAGAAGAAGAAGAGAAAAACAACACCGCCAGCCAAACCAGAACCGAAAACAAAAGCAGAGCACAAAACAAAAACACTCCTTTGCTAACCTACAGTTACTTTTTTTTTTAATAATAATTACACTTAAAACCGCGCGTTTTCGTTCTCTCTCTAGCCCCCCCGCTCTTCGGTTTTGGATCAAAGTTATCAGTAATTCTCTTTTTTGTCCAGTTTTGGTTTAAATTTCCTGTTGGGATTTATTTTGAGCTGATTAATTTCACATTTGTTAAGTAATTGTGTTTTCTGGATTATTTATTTTCATGTTTTTGGATCTGAAGGTTTGAGGATTTTTCGAATTTGTGTAATTATTGAGAGGGAAATTCTGTGGATTCATTTTTTTTTGTTAAAGAATCTGGGAAGGGGTGATTTGGGGAAAAAATTGAATTGAGATGGGGGAAAGTGAGGGAAGCGAATTCCCTCCAAAAAAGCAGCAGCAGCAATCGGAGAATGCATATTTTCAGACCAAGAAGCTAGCCAGACAGCTCGATTTTACACAGGGTGTACTTCCTGACCATCCTCAATCGCAGCCGTCGCCACTGCAGAAGCCGCCTCTCTTGGTTTCCCCGGCGGCTGCGCAGAGCCAGCCCCAGCCCCACCCACAATCCCAACTGCAACTGCAGCCACAGGTGGCTGAGATTCAAGTGGTACCGCAACAGCAGACGCAGCAGCAGCAGCAGCCAGTCAGGGCTGTGTAAGTTACAATTTGTAATTTTTGAAAAGAAAAAATTGCTTTCTGAGATGGTATGTGTAGCTTTTGTTGTGTAGGTTACTAAATTTGCAATTTTCTTGGAATAATTGATTATGGAATTTTACCAATCTGTGGGCTTAATTGAAATTTTTGTTTGAAAGTTTTGATTTTGGACTTGCAAAGTTTTCATATTTGCGAATTTTGGAGGGTTCTTATCACTGCTCTCTCTCATTAATTCAATTTTGAATTTTTCATTTTTTTTTGTTTCAATTGTTGGTAATGAATTAGAAACCATAAAAAAATTTCATTTTTGTGGAGGTTTTAAAATTTTTTCCAAGGAGATAATTTGCTTGCTTAGTTTTCTTAAAAGAAAGGAACTCTTTTTTCCCATTGAATAATGAAAAAAAGAGACAGTCTTGTAAATGTGATTCCTCACTAGGTAGTTGTTTTCCTTTCCTATTGATGAAGATATTTTGGTGTGTTTATTTTCAAACTGAGATGCATTTGGTGAATAATTGCCGTAAACATGAAGTTTAGAGAAGTTTTGGTAGAGACAGACATGAAATTAGTTACTTTGCAACTGTTTTCATTGTTTGAAACTCTGCATTGATCAAGACACACAATTAGTTTGCCATTATGACATTCTTTCAAATTTTCATCCATTTATTTCTTTCCTAAGAGTCTAAGAATGCTCCCCCCCATGTTCAGGAAGCCAGAATCACCAAAATCAACACCAATACCGAACATTGAATTGAAAGATGGTACTCCAAAGAAGCAAAGACAGTGTAACTGTAAACACTCACGGTGCTTAAAGCTGTAAGTACATCATCGTCGTAGTATTTCATCAGTGTGATGATATTGAGTTATGCTTTAGAGTCAGCTTTACTGTTTCTTTTCTGATGAAATTTAATTCAAATACATTTTGGTACTACTTAATTTGGTCGTAGGATTTAGTGCTTGTTTGCTTTTCTATTTAAGAATTTAAAAAATGGAGTTACATGTGTCGATTTGTTATAGAGTTTTATTTCAACATAAAAAGAAACAATTGAATTCCTTTTCCACTCTTATATCCAGGAAGTACATGTTTTAAGTGCAACACTGAAGGTCTGGTACTGCTTGTCTCATGCCATATGCTTGAAATGATTTTCATACATTTAAACAATGCCCAGGAAGGTTGCTTAAATCATTTTAAACATACGGTGCCTGCTTTCTGTGTTTCAGTTGCACGATATCCTAGCATTCTGTATAATGTGTGTTTCATTTGCACGATATCCTAGCATTCTGTATAATGGGTTTCGGGTTTGCTTTGACTTTCCTGGTTTTCTGGGAATTTTATGTCAATTCTTGTTCTGCAGTGGTTGGCACAAGATATTTGCTGATATATAACTTTTTTCATGTCTGGAGCAGTTACTGTGAGTGTTTTGCCTCTGGAACATACTGTGATGGGTGCAATTGTGTTAATTGTTATAACAATGTTGAAAATGAGGCTGCCAGGCGGGAAGCTGTTGAAGCTACTTTAGAGCGTAATCCAAATGCATTCAGGCCAAAAATTGCAAGCAGCCCACATGGAACACGGGATAGTCGGGTATGTTGGTTATGCCTATGTAGACTGCTTTTCAGCTGAATGCTTTTATGAAGTTTATTAACCAATATCAAATCATGATGTTGTTTCTTTTTGTTTTAATTTAGTTCAAAAAATGGAAATAATTGTTATGGTATTCTCAACATTTACTCACAAGGGAGTCTTTGTCATGTATAGCCATTTCTTTACCTTTGTTGTTCCTCTCTTCTTTTTGGAACCAGAGCTCTTTCCCATATTTTGATGGAATTTAAATGACAATTTTTGTGTCTGAAGCTATAGTTAGGTTGCATTTTTTATTGTGAAGATTTTGAGTGGTGGTTGTCTTTTTCGCTTGCTTGTGCATGAAAGTGTTACCACTACTTGAGATGTGACATGATTTTCAATATTAACAAAATAATATTCCTTTTATCATTTTCCTTTTGCCTTGAATGACTTTTCAGTTTGTAATACCAAATAATCAAGTCTTGGACAGTGGGAAAATAATTGGGGGTTCAAATTTTGACATTAGAAGAGACAGAAGGGCTCTTGACATTGGAAGAGATTGTAGGGATCTTATATTCTCTCTCTTCGTTTCCCATTCTCCATTTCGATGGATGACTTATTCTTTATTTTGTTATCCTGTTCTTTTTTCATTATTAATAAAATTTTCTTCTATCGAAATATTCAGTAGATATCAAATCTTTTTCCTATGAATTTTATCTGAAATAAATCCTCATATGCTGAACTTTGTAAAGTGGAGTTTCTTTTTATGTATGTGGAATTTATTCATTTAGAAAATTAGCACAACACCATTATGATAGACACATAGGTAATAATTAATTTCTTCTTGCTTGTTACTGTTGAATTTAAAGGAATTACCTTTGCTTGGAATTCAATTGAGTTCTTTTTTTTTATGAGATAACACTGTTTTCTGGTGTTGTTGACCATCATATGAAATGGTTGGAAACAATTGCAGGAAGAAACTGGGGATGGATTGGTGTTTGTAAAGCACAATAAGGGATGCCACTGCAAGAAATCTGGATGTCTCAAAAAGTACTGTGAATGCTTCCAAGCCAATATTCTTTGTTCTGAAAATTGTAAATGCATGGACTGCAAGAACTTTGAAGGAAGTGAAGAGAGACAGGCACTCTTTCATGGTGACCACGGCAACAACATGGCATATATTCAACAGGCTGCGAATGCTGCAATAACAGGGGCTATTGGATCATCTGGTTATGCTTCCCCTCCAGTATCTAGGAAGAGAAAAGGTCAGGAGCTTTTCTTTGGGCAGACAGTCAAGGATCAATCATTTGACAGGCTTGGACATTTTCAACAGGTAAATGTCCTCTTAGCCTATTTGGTTTCAAAGATAATTTTTTTTATTGCAACTATGATTTTTTAAAGCTACCTGATCTTAGCTGTTTACAATTTGATGCATAAAATAAGCTAGTATTTGTAGAGTCAAATCAGAAAGAAGAAGAAAGACATAATCATAAAACTTGCTTCTGTCAGTCTTCTGTATCTTTGAGTCATGGTTCACATTTGCAAAATACATCCACATTGCTGTTTGTTAGATCCGTTGATTTATTACCACATCATCTTATTTGGGTCTGGTTTCACAACACATGACAGTGTTACTGGTTTCACAACACATGACAGTGTTACTGTGTGATTTTTGTGTTCATCAGGGAAGCCATACCAGGCCTCCTGCACCCTCCTCTTCATTGCCCTCCAATCCTGTTGCTCGTGCCGGTAATGCTATAACATTGGGCCCTTCAAAAATCACATACAGGTATAGTGGCTATCTTCATGAAAACATTACCAATTTTCTTGTCTTCAAAACTAACCTTCATGTCATGATTGCAGGTCTCTCTTGGCAGACATCATCCAACCACAAGACTTAAAAGAACTTTGCTCAGTTTTGGTGGTTCTGTCCGGAGAAGCTGCCAAGACGTTTTCAGGTATAACGATGCTCATATATGTCCAAAAAAAAGTTTTTTCTGGTTCAGAATGTTTAAGCACAACTTTTCATTATGCTTCTATATTGCATCTCTTCATTTGCATGCCGAATGACTGCCTATGGCCATATATCTTTGATGAAAATATCAGAATCGCTCAAAATTGTTTCTCATGGTTTATCTATTAGAACTCTTGATCATGTTTTCCAACTCTTGACTTGTTCTAACAAGTGCATGCCTTAATTTGGTTGACGTTTGCTAAGTGTAGAATGCAGAACATTTGCATGGGTGAGTTTGGATATGCCAGTTGCTTATATGCATTACTAGAAAGAAAGTTAATTGGACAAGGAATGGGTTTCATGATGATCCTACAACTCCCTAATTGTAGCATCCATGGGTACCTGTACCGTGCATTACTTACATGCAAGGTTGTCAAAAATATTTTTTTGCATGACATGGAAAATACAATGTAAACTCGTATCATAAAATCGTAAGTAAATTTTTTTAACTAATTATATATCGACAATTTCAGCCAAGAAATTAAATTACATTAAAATTTGATGAAGAGAGTCATCAACATTATAATCAATGAGTGATCTAAATAAAATGAAAGAGATAGATAGTATGAATCAAGAAATTAATGACATGGAGAAATACAGTGTCTCAGAACGAAACTTCCCAATACATGGGGGAATCATTGAATGGTAGAAAGTACATAAGAACTTGATGACAACTTGGTTGTTCCCATCACAACAAGTCTCGATGGACCCCTTTTGGGTTGCAAGCTAAAGAGCCTAAATTACTAATTAACTAACATAACTGCGTTTGTTTCCCGGAAAGTGGTTTCCGGGAAATCACTTTCCAAACTTTCCTGTGTTTGTTTGCCATTAGAAAAGTTGGTCAACGGAAAACACTTTCCAGTCAAAGAAAAATTTGGCTTGGTTTTCAGGAAAGTGTTTTCCTTTTATTTTGGGCGGAAAACACTTTTCGGAAGTTGTGAAAAATTTAGAAATGTCATATTATTTGCTAATTATATCAAATTTGGTCCTCAAACTTTTGATTGCTATGTATATTTTGTTTTGAATATTTGTTTTTCAATTTTACCCTTTAGAATTTAATTTTTATATTAATTTTGGTCCTCATTTTTATAATTGTTATTTGCTTTTCCCTTATCATTTTTTAATTGAAATTTTTTATCTATCAAATTTGGTCCTTATTCTTTTGATTGTTACTTATTTTATTTGAAATAATTTATGAAATGTTAATTATTATTATTTTAATTTCTTCATCTTTTAATTTTTTTATTTTTTAGATTTGATCTCTATTATTTTGATTATTATTTATTTTATTTGAGATAATTTATGAAATTATATTTTTTTTCTATTTCATTCCCATTCAACCTTTTAATTTGTAAGATTTGTTCCTTATTATTTTAATAAACTTGAAAAAATAAAACATTAATAAGTTATTTTCCAGCTCATTTTCCATGACAACCAAATACTAAAAAGTTTTTTCCAACTTATTTTCCATTACACTACCAAAACATCGGAAAATAATTCACTTTCTCGGAATTCACTTTTCAAAAGGAAACTACTTTCCAGCAAACAAACGGGGCCTAAGTCTAATAATGAAATAAATCCCTAGACAATGTCTAATGTGCTAGAACAAACCCAAAATAAAAATAATTATTCAATTTTAAATAAATAAATAAAATAGGATAATAAAAACAAAGTCTTTATGCTAAAATTCCTTCATGTAGCCTGAATCATCAATTTTCGCACATTCTTGATATATTTTAATCTTGATTTCAAACACATTCTCTTTCGTCTTGATGAATTACTGGGCCTACCATATATGGTTGGAAAGCTTGAGATGTCTAGTTTCCAGCTCAACTTGAATTCTAACAACATTCCACCTGTAGCTCCAATATGACCCAAACAGTACACTAAGTTCTAGTTTGGTAAATTTGACAAGATTCGTCTAGTAACTTCGACCCTCTGAAATAATGTTCCCGAACTCCATTTGACTTGAAAATTTACTACTATATAGTTTCATGTATCCAGTTTTTCCCTGTAAAATCTCAGCTTGATCCGATGGTTTGAGAGATAAGTCCAATCTCGTAAAACTGGTTAGCAAACATTTTAAGGTCAAATTCAGACCTGACTTGATTCATATCACAAATTTAGTAAACTTGTAAAATCGGACTGGGTTTACTGATTTTCCACGAATCAAGTCCGATTTTACTGGTTTTCAAGTTTTTAGTTTGATTTTGCACGTTAAATACATGTTGACTTGTAAAATTGTATAATTTTATGAATCAACTCACGATTTTGACAACAATGCTTACATGTATTGTGGAACAAGCGAAAGCATTTTATCATTGTGAGGCTTATGTGAAGTTTTATACGAATAATTTAGTCATTCCAAAAACATCAATATGATATAAATTTCAGCATTCGGTACATGTTTCCTTCTCTATGAAGCTATTGAGAGTTCATGATTTGCATCAATGTTGAACTGAGCTGGCCTGGGAAGAGAGGAAGCTTACTAGGTTCCAGAAGATGGTTTTTGCTTCTTGGTTTGGGAAGAGGAAAGGAAATTTGTTATGAGATTGATAGTCCCACTAAACTAGGGAATATGGAGATAGTCCTACCCTTCAGAATTTAAACATTAAGTGTCTGCTCTTTATTTAAACATTAAGTGTCTGCTCTTTATTTCTTAAAAGGATAAGTGCAGAAAAGAAATATAGAAATGCCTCATGTTTTTAGCTTTCTGAGCTTTCTCTAACAAGTCAGTGATATAACTTCCTGGATCTTGCTCTCTTTAAAACTAGAACCCCCTCATTTTCATACAGGGGTCTCCATTATCCACTTGCAACAAAATATCATCTTCCATGTCTGCATTCCTCTTGATATTCCATGTAATAAGTGTCATTCCCATTCTGCATCCCTTCTTGGCCTCCAAGAGCTTTCTGAGATGCTTGCAGCCATGCCAGCTTAGTTTCTTTTGACTGCGTTTTTTCTGAACTGATTAGATTATCTATCATTTTTATGTCCAGTTTGGTTTGCTTTATCTCTCTTAGCTGACTATGCTCTCAGGGTTAGCTTGTGATATATAAACCTCTCTCTGAGATTTTCAAGAAGTTTGTTTGCTAGAGGAAGAGGGCGGGGACTTTATGTGATTTATCACATTTCCTCCACCATGTGACAAGAAGTCAGCTTCATATTTGTTACTATTTGCAATTTTTTTATGGTATACCAAGCACCGCTAACTAAATAGATATAAGAAGACGCCCAACTACTTATCCATTGTAAATATTTTTATGCTCTGTAGCCTTTCCTTTTCTCCAAAAATAAAGAGTGAATTGAATAGAACTATATCTGATCTGACAAAAGGGCGTTCCTTTTCATTATTTAAATGTTAAAAAAATAAAAATAAAATGTGAGTACTACAAACAATATCTAATGAACGGGCCTCCTTTAATATTTTTGTATGCCCAGACCAAAGAAATTCAATGGAAAAGCGAGTAGAAGATCAAAGAGAAACTTTGCTTGCTTCATCTACTCAAGAAAGGTTGCAGAGCCACAAGGATTCCGATGCTGATAAAATTGTTGCTAATGATTGTTCTAGTGCAAACCATGCTGATAAAGTAGGTCCTGATGATTCCAGCTCGGATGGTGCTGATATGCCAAAAGGAAGACCAATGTCTCCTGGGACCTTGGAATTGATGTGCGATGAACAAGATACAATGCTTATGGCTGCTGCTTCCCCCAATGGGTTGATGGGCCATGGCTGCAACACTTCTTCACAGCTGCCTTGTGGACAAGGCATGGCAAAGGCTCATGCAGAGCAAGAAAGAATTGTTTTAACAAAGTTTCGAGATTGCCTTAATAGGCTCATCACATTCGGGGAAATAAAAGGCAAGTTTCTCTTTCCTTTCTCCAATTTTTTACACTAATGGTTCCAGAAATGGAAACTGCCAGGTCTGGTATTTTGAGATGATAAACTCACGTTTAATGATAAGAGACTAGTATGTCCTAATATGCATTGCCAATATGCCAATTTTATTAAACTTTTTCCCTGAAACAAACATTGCTTTTTAACTCCTTTTGTTTGTGTAGTTTGACATTATATTGCCCTAATTGAAGTTGGAAATAGTTGTTTTCTAATAGCGTATGCTAGACAAATTATCTCTTTGCAATCAGAAAGTTGCATTTACTAGAATTTCTACATTAGGAGGCACATTGGTCCTAGGGTTACACATTGGGAAATAGCCCTCTTCCACCCCATACAATTATTCTCCGTTGGCTTTGAAATTTGAACTGAGGACCTCCATAGTTGGAACAGGAAGATCAAACCATTGGAGTGTACTCTTGTGTATGTGCATTAACTACAATCAGCTACTGTAATTACATATACCACTTGTTACATGATTCTCATTTTCCGCTCAATCAATTGTGATTGTTTTAAGTTTCTTTATTGCAACTTGCAAGGGCTGTCTTTAGTTGCTCCATTGTAAGGTGACATGGATTTCAAATTCTCAGTTGTTGTGATCTTCGCTATTCTGATTAGTGAAATAATGACAAGATTTAAATTTCAACAGAAACAAAGTGTTCATCATTAGCCAGAACTGAGTTGGGGAATCAAAAAGACCCACTCCGCAATGGTATAGCAAATACCAGAAGTGGAACTGGGAGTCAACGAGGGCCCTTTAGCAACGGGATTGTTAAAGTTGTTCCACCAACTGCCAAACCAACCCAGATGGTTACTTCTATAGTTTCCACCTCTGGCAGTGATCTTCAAAAAATCCCAGGCCTCCCACAAAATGGAGATAACAAACTGAAGTATTGAAAAGAACTGCAAGGATATTTCAGCTCTGAAGACTGGCCCGAGGTATGCTACAGAATTTCTATAATACTACTACAATGCCCATTCTGGCTTCGATGCTGATGCAGTCTCTACGTAGTATTGGGCCTTGGTGTTGGAACTGACCAGGAATGAATTTATTTCTCACGAAATTAATATATCACATAGTAGTGTTTCTGCTTCAACCATAATTCAACTGGTGTAAATTTCTGAGCCTTACAATTGCACAGGATATGGTTTAATATTATTACTTGCAGTTACCATCATAGATTGTATTTTTAGATACTAGGAATTTTCTCGTTCTTTTCACATTGTTAAAAACAAAGAGCAATTTAACGAGTTCTCATGGAATATGAAATTTCAAGTTTGACCCATGAATTGCCTGCAGAAGTTCTTTTATTAATTGTGTAATGATACTGTTCCTACTTGCTGATTGTCTTTGCAATCTAGATGCTACATTCAATACCTAGGTAGATGGAGTTGCCTTTGTCAATACATTAAATTTGATAAATTTGCCTTTGTCAATTGGTAGCATTGTTTCTCGTCTGTGATTCTACTTTTGGCACTTGCTGATGCTGCACACAAGTTGGACACACCGGGGGCAAAATACTGATAAATTTGGCCTAAACCCTGAAATTGTGAAATTTCGCAGCCAATCAGCCAAGGTATGCTAAGCTCGTGTCAATATAGGCCATAAAGAAGTATGCATATGAATGTATATTTTCTATATACATTGGATCTCAACTTTTCTATATTTTACTCCGATTTTCAACAAATTCTCTTCCCTAAGCTATGAGCTGCGTTTTCAATGATTATACACTAGCTGATAACTAGATTTATTGCCAGTGCTATGCTGTGGCCCTGGATATGATTTTGGCATCAAATTGGTTGCCGATGATGTTCCCTTGTTTTAAAAAACAGAACCAGATCTGAATGCTCGAGTAACATTTCTTTTTCATGGGCAATTGTCTTGTACAAGTGTTGAAGATGGAAATAGTTTTGTTCCAGTGACACTGCAGCTTGACTTTTTTTTTTAGATTCATGACTGGACCTGCATGGTTTGGACACGAAAAGGCTAAGCATGGCTTAGAAAAAAGATCTCAAACTCTGGATTAAAAAAAACAACAGCTGGATCAGCTCCAACAAAAACAACACTAGTTTTTTAGCAGCAACTAAGCACAACATGCACAGGACACCCTCGCCGACAGACTACACAAACTGGTCCTGCAACACATCGATCATGTCAGCGTCGACTTCTTAAGAAAAAAAGAAAAGATAATGCTATTGTCAAGCAAAAACATTGAATCTGATAGGTCACAGAGCTCTAGTTTCTCACGATGTAAGAGATCATCTACCCAGCTGAGCAAATGATTTGGCCTGGCTGCTTAGGTGAACAAATCGAGCAATATGTTATTTATTGAAACCCTACCTCTTTTAAAAAACAGAGGGAGAAAAAGGTTGGGCGGAATTTATCCCCAAAAATCTTGATAGTGTTTTCTTTCTTTCTTTTTTATTTTTCTTTTCCCCTTATTTCTTTTCTATTTTGGCTTTTTTTTTTTTTCTTCTTTCTTGATTATGTGTTAAAATATGACATGTCTAACATGTTGGACACATGAAACTTGAACTTAAGGAACATGTTAGCATAGAATTAACAAAACTTGATAGAATGTTTGCAAGTGGTCATTTGATGAGAAGAGGTCTTTTAAGGTATTATTTCACTTTCAAATAGCATGAAAAATTAGATCTGATCTCACGATGTTTGCAGTTCCGAGTTGATTTGTTGTTTTTGAACTCTATTTTGGGTTATTTGGTGGCATAATGGGTTTATTTAGGTGTCTAGGATGTTTTTTTTTGGTAAAAATCAAATGTTTAAAAATAAATTTTTAGATGTAAAACACTCATGCCCCAACATTTTAGCAACCTCTATTGCTGGAATCCGCATCTTTTGCTATTGTTTTTAAAAAATGCAGTCCTCCCCATAAAAAACAGAAAAATAATAAATAAACCCAGATACTTGGGCTGCCCCAAGCCCGCAACTTTTATTTTTTTTGGTTTAATATTTGTAAATTCATCACGATTTCAAACAATCACTTTAATATTTATTGAGTTCTCAATTTTGTTAATGTTTTTTTTATCATATCATTAAATACAAAATTATAAAAAAAATATTGAACTTAATTGAGTTTATAATTTTAAATTTTAAATTTATGATTGTGATTTTTTTTTTTATGTTAAGAAGTACATTTAAAATACCATCATATTCATTTTATTTGATTTCTGCGCGTTGAAACATGATGATAGTTAGCCTAATCTTCGCATTCTTACGTTTTGAAATAATTGCTGAAACTCGAGGAAGAAGGGAAAAGAGATCCATGAACTCGTGCTTTAGAAATTCGAGGCCGCTGAAAGAGAGATATTTGGCAATTTTCACATTAATTGCATGTTTATTAACTCTCTCCTCCCACCCCCATTCACATTAGAGTTAACTCTGTCAACTACTTGGAGCCAGTATCGGCTGTGCTTTTCTCTTTTCTTTTCCGGTATAAAGAATTATAGGAAAAATAATGCCCAGGCATTAATACACAAGAAAGTTGAATATTATTTAAAGATGCAGCAGCAATAAATGAAATTCTTACATGTTACGTTTGTCCAGGATCTAGACGTAGGCGTTTGTAACTTGTGATAACCTTGGCCGTATAAACAAGCGTGGAAAATCAAGAACAAGGGATTTTGACCACACAACGCGTCGTTTATCCATAGAAATACAATCACTTTATTTAACCATCCATCCACGAGGAGTTCCAAAACGATTACCAACTGACAACATGAACAGTTTCTTGAAAGAAATTCTATTGCCTTCCGGATTTCTGCTTACAGGGGAGGGGGGAAGGTAATAGAGCATTTAATTTATTACTCTTGATGAAATTATGCTTGGCGTCTGGGCTATCCACTCAACATAGAACTGTAGACTACATGCGTGACCTTGACCCTGGAGACGATGAAGCAGGCGCACTCTGCAGGGAAGAGCGAGAGGTTGTCAGCGGTCCTTTACAACTAATGTCGTGCATCTCCATGGTCGTTTTGACAATTAATGCACTTGAGGGTAAATAAATGCATAAATAGAAGAAGAAGAAGAAAGATGACAGGGCCCTTACCAATGGTATGCCTCCTGTCGCTCTTTCTTCCAAGAACTTTGATGGCTTGTAGAAATCGCCAAATCTTTGAGACCATTTCTTCAGGCTATCATATACATGTTTAGGCCCAACCAGGTCAGCCCAAAAGACGATGCCACCACTGCCAAATAAAAACACTTGCCATTAGATACAAGCGCGCCAGGTTTGTCCAAAAAATTACGGGCAGTCAGTGTCCAATAAAAGACTTGCACGTGGATTCTGTAAGATATTAGAAAAGGATTTTAACATGAACGGGTGCATTAATGCAAAAAACAAGGACTTGCAACTCATCTTCTTGCTGACTATAATGCATCACTGCAGCGTATGAACTAGAATGATGTAATGGCCGACAAAGAACTAAATAGGATGGATATGAAATAATATAGAGCAATTAAGGGTTCTGTTGATAATAAAAATATTTTGGGGAGCAATCAAGGGTGGCACCCCTCGAGCCTGTATTCCCCTCCTGGGAATCTGTTCAGTAAGATTACTCTTGGAAGAGCTACTAAACAAAAGGCAAAAACTTGAAAATTGGACATGTACTCACCGATAAGATGGGAAGCTCATTCCGAGAACAGACGCGGTGTCGAGGTCTGAAGCTCGAACCACAATGCCCTCATCCAGAACACGGCATGCCTCATTCACCACTGGAAAGAGAACCATCTCCACTATCTCTTTGTCGGTGATATTTATAGGCTGCCACATAATCCATTAAGGTAGATTAGGAAGTCTTCAGCTAAGCAACATGTACTTGTGACACTGTCTCCAGCACTCTTGCGTTCTCGATATCATCTTAAAACAGACTACTATAGAATCTCAACAAAATGGCAGTTTTCATTGCAATAAAAGTACCTTTCCATTAGGCATAATATTTGCGAGCCGTCTCGACTCCTCAATAATTGGTAGGACTGATGGATCAGGCCTTGGCTTGCTTCCTTTCTCATATATGTAGTATCCTTTTCCATTGGTTTTACCTGAAATGCCAAAAGAGAGTATGAACCCCCGACACAAGATTACGAAGCAAAGCATCACCACAATATATTGAAGCAAATGCCATTTGAATGCCAATATAAATCTATACAAATATTTTATTACCATTTCTTCCACTTTTTACTAGAAGATCAATTAATGGAGACTGGAATGTACGATCAGGGAATGCATTAGCAAATTCTTTCCCAACTGCAAGGGCAACTCCATATCCAGATAAATCCTGAAGCCTGCAAGAGTAACCATGGAACAGTGCAAAAAATTATGATCACCTATTTAAAGTACCCTAAAAGTTAATGCACTTGAACACATTTAGAGACAACTCTGTTAAGACATTGATGCAAAAGGTAGTCCTGATATTGGCAGACGAAATATGATTTCAACAATGTATGAATGCACAAATACTACATGCCAAACGAGACTTCACCCGCTACCAATATTTTATAAAAAATGAATAATGGTGGTATTTTTTTTTTCTGAATTTTAAATTCAAATCAATTAGTTTCACGGTTGATAAAGGTTTGTTATGAATCTCTACCCATTAAAGCATTAGATCTGGAAGACTTTACGTTTATGCAATTGATTGTGACAAAAATGCATGTTTTAAATCATCCTTAAAAAAGAAAAAAAGTGATGCAAATGCAAACTATAACGTTAAAGGATAAAAACATTACTGGTAAGGACCCATTGGGAGGCCAAAACTGCTGATCAGCTTGTCAATCCTGAACACGTCCACTCCTAAATGAACCAAAATCAGTGCGCTTTGGGTGTATGGGAAGAATGCTCGATTGACTGCAAAGCCAGTGCAGTTACCCACAACAACTGGAACTTTCTTTATGGTTTTACCAACGGTCATGAGATCAAGAATTGCTTGGGCAGAAGTCTTCTCAGTCCGTACAATCTCCAGAAGAGGCATTATGTGAGCAGGACTGTCCATAAAAGAACATGTCAGAGATAACATATAAGAAAACCATTGCGGTAAAAAAATATACTTCAAAATAGTTGACATAACAATAAAAGAGTCATTTAAATGGATTATCCAATGTCACAGAGCACCATGGCACCAATAAAAGAGTCATTTGGTATCTTTTCACAACATGTATTCTCCTAAAGAAACAAAGACATAGGAACAGTAGTTCTATAACTTCTATTCAATAATCCTCTCTTCTTTTATGTCTTCACTTTTACAAAACCTAAAAGGCAAACTGCCACAAACTAGTCACGTCATTGTTTTTTAGAATTGGGTGAAATTCCAAAACATCATATAACACAAACAAAGCCCAATGGTGTTACAAAACCCTCAGCATGCAGCTGCTCCTTGTACTAAATACATGGGTGAGGGGTGTGATATTTTCACAATTTCAGTAATCAAACAACCAAGAGTTCATATAAAGTGGGAGATAAGTTTAAGAAAAATAGAAGGGAAAAAAAAAAAAACCTTCACATGTTTTCTATTGATTTCTGGATGGCTAACATAATGATAAAGAGTGAGAAAATCAAAATGAGTATAACCTGAAAAAGTGGGCACCAATAATGCGATCTTGAGAGCTGGTCTTTTCTCCAACCAAGTTGAGGTCAATGGTAGATGTATTTGTCGCCAAAATGCAGTGGGGAGGACAGATTTTTTCAATCTCACTGAAAATTTTTTGTTTCAAAGGAACACTTTCAATTACTGCCTGCAAATCAAAGAAGCTATTTCAAATGGCTTTTAAAGAGACCGTAAATATGGAAATCCATCCCAATGTCATTGAACAGTAATATAATGAAGAGAATCAATTTGTGAATAAACAATCTCAAGTGTGGACAGATCAAATTCAAAGTAAGCAATCACCCCATTCCAATGGCAGGTTCCAAAATATAACCAAAATTTCAAGATTCCATAGTCATTAGGGACGGCAAGCTCTGCTCACCTCTATGACCATATCCACATCTTTGAAGTCTGAGTAGTCCAATGCACCTTTGAGCATTGAGAGGGCTTTATCTGCCTTATCCCGTGTCAACTTTCCTCTTGTCACTAAGCTTCGAACATTTGCTGTGAAGTGAAATAACAAGTTATGAGTTTTTTTAACCATAGAACACAAAACAAGAGTAATACATATCAGAGTAGTTTTCATATTCTGGAAAACATTTGACCAAACTCAACTCAAATATTCAGTTTGAAGGATTTGAATTCAAAAGGGAAAAGGTAAATTTTTGACACTGGCCATCCCTAAAAAGTGGCTGAGGCTATTCTCATTTTTTTTTTTTTTATATGAAGTCATTCAAAGATGGAGACCTGATAGCACTAAATCAATAATTTAATGGTCAATGTCAGTCACATTTGTGTACCTTCTATTGTTTTTGTTCCCTTCTGAAGATATTCAGAGTTGATTTCTTTAAGAACAACGTGTATGCTGCTCACAATTAAAGCAGTAGCTATGCCAGAACCCATTAGACCACCACCAATAACAGCAACTTTCTTTATATGTCGTGGTTTGAGCCCAACATCAGTGACTTTAGGTATCTGTCCAAGTTAACAATGATGAGATTGAAAGAAAGAAATTGGATATACTGATTGCTTATTTGAGCATATCAATAAGTTCACTTCAAGAGTCAAAAAAATATACATAGAGAGAGAGAGAGAGAGCAGTAGACATGAGACTCCTGTGAAGCGAGAACAAGAACAGAATGGAGAACAAACATAAAATTCAGATGTTATGTACTGCAAGAATGTTTTTAAAATCTATGAACATGCAATGTTATCTAAACTACTTAAGAACACAGTATTGATAAGGTTACAATTATATAAATAATTCTTAAACCAAGCATGTTCTTATGAATAAGCCCCCAAATAAAGAGAAATATACTAGAACAATCCCTTAGTGGTGACAGGATGCATCAATAGAAATCTATATGCTAGCACCTCAAGTATTTCACAATCACAAGCTTGATCATATCGAGCAATTTCATTCCCTTGCAACCTAGATTTTCCCTTTAAGTGGAGGAAAATTCAAAAGATGTTTTTAGAACAAGAAAGAGAATTAAATATTTTCTGGGACAACACAAAAAAAGCACTTACCAAAAAAAAAAAAACACAAAAAGCAAACAATTCAAATTGTGAATTTATGTTGGATCACATCTGAAAATCTTTAGAGTATCCACAAACACTTTAATATGATGAATCCATTGATTTTCATAAATTATTAAAATCTTGTAGACCTTGATTCATATGGTGTACCTTTGACGTCATACGCTGGGCAAAAAAGACATGCACAAGACCTTTTGAAGTTTCTGTCAAAACTAACTCCTTGAAGACTTTTGCCTCCTGCAACAACAACTCCGTTAGAATGTGCATGGACAGATCCCACTTTTTTATGAAAAGACACGTTCTTGTCAGTCTAAGTACAGTACAAATAACAAAGGTCAATTACAGCACAAGCTAACACCTCAAATAAAAACTTAATAAAAAGGCCACATTCCAGAGAAAAACAGCCACAAACCACTAAAAGCAAAAGCATTTTGTTCTCTAATGAAGACTTCACATCTATATCTACAAACAGCAAATCCTGAACTCAAAAGTACCTTTAGAACACCATTATATCCTCCATGAATGATGCCTTCCTCCATTACATCAAGCAATGCTTGATGCTGCGGCATATTTGGGGCAATTTTCTTCGCTTGTTGTCTAGCAGCTTTCAGTACCTCACGTGCTTCAGACAGCGAGCCAATTTTGTCTGTCCTATGAAGAGAACGCAGCCATGGTTTGCGCCTCTCTGAGATGTCTAAAGCCCATTGTCGAGATACTTTCAGCAGTTCTTGAGAAGGCACAATAGCATCAATTAGACCTAGCTTCTTCCCCTCTTCAGACATGATTGGTTTGGATAACTGCAGAGAGTTGAAAACATGTTGAATGAGCATGCAAAGAAGATGTAGTTCCATATGATAAAGAAAATAATATATTGAATAAGCATTTCTGAAAACTGTTGGACATAGCAAACCATCAAGTTCCAAAGGATGAAATTAAGCTTTGGTTTTCCTTCCCCGGCCTAATATTAAGCAGTTTGAAGTTTTGTAACATTATTGAGGTTTGTCATTTTATTTAACATACACAGCAAGCCAGGTAAGTTAAACAAAATTTGCCTAGTCACTTTCCCATAACTGGGAATAAAAAAAATGTTATAATGGTGATTTTTACATATAACTTGTTAAAAACTCTCTCACAGGCTAACAGCTGACAGTTCAGGAAAAATTCACCTCATCTCTAAAACCCAAAGAACTGGATTACCTGGAATTCTCCAGTAAGAATGAGCCCAATAATTAATGAAAACCTTCTAAAGTGAAAGGCTATTAAATTTAACTTCCAATGTGAACATTAATAGAAGGGGAAACCAGGTCTAAACAACAGCTTAAAGGTTGGCTTTTTTTTCTCAATCTTTCTACACCTAAAAGGAATACCATAATCTCAAGATTCATTTAACAGGTTTTCAAGCATAAATTAATAGAGGATTTACCAGCATAATTTCAATGGCCTTCGACAGCCCCAAAAGCCTTGGAAGACGTTGTGTACCTTAAACAATTAAACAGAGTTTCACAACTTCAGTCCATTGTGGTAAAAAAAATACACAGCTGAACTTGAAAGCATGTGTTCATGTCGATACATTCAAGTTCTACATAGAAAAGTAGCCAGACCTCCAAATCCAGGAATCACTCCAAGTGTCAGCTCTGGCAAACCAAGTTGAGTTTTTGGAGCAGCAATACGCGCGTGGCATCCCTTCATGAAGATAATTTAGATGATCAAATGGGAAAAGATGATGATAATCAAAACAAAGTTCTTTAAATGCTGCTTCATAATAGAAAACACAAACCATTGCCAATTCCAAGCCCCCTCCAAGTGCTAGTCCTTCCACGGCAGCAACAACAGGCTTTTTACAATCTATAGTTGTGAAAGAACAAAAAAAAAAATCAAACAAACAAATAAATACAAACACCGCATTCCTTATAAGAAACTTGCCGTATTCTCATTTAAATATTCAAAATGAATGAAAAAAGACTCCGAGGGTTAAAGTTGGATAAAAACCTTCAATAGTGTTGACCACAAGCTCAATAGATACATCAGGCATCAATGAAATATCTCCTGTCAAGCCACACAATAAAATCATATCCGCAAACACTCAAATTAAAAAAAACGAAGTAATTTGAAAATTAAAAAAAAAAAAAACCTCGATAGTCCATGAAATTATTATAAAAACAGGCATAAATATACCTGTCGCATGAACTTTCTGGAAAACATTGATGTCAAATCCACCGGAAAACCTTCCACCCTTGCCTTCAACAAGAAAAAAATAAATAAAATTAAAATAAAGGAAAAAAAAGAAGAAGAAGAAATGATTATATACATAAACCAAACCTCCAACAAAAAAGATCAAATAAAATAATCAGATAATTTTGTTTTCGCAATTCATTATTAATCCTTTATCTTCCAAAACAATTAAATATATAAATAGTCAGTCAGTATTATAAAATAAATTACCAGTAAGAACTAGAGCCTTGACGTCATTTCTCCGGGTGGCTTCATCAAACTTCTCTTTCAATCCCGCAATGACTGCATCACCGTCAAACTCAACACAATCAATCACAAAAAAAAACCTCAAATTTATAGTTAGAACAGATAGAGGAAGGAGGTGATATTTACTTGGAATAGCTAAGGCGTTGACAGGAGGATTGATAAGAGTCACCACAGCAACGCCGTCGTTTCCAACCTCCATGGTGACGTGAGGCTTAGCCATGACTCTCTCTTTCTCTCTCTCTCTCTCTCTCTCTCTTGATCGGTTGTTACTACTTGCTTGCAGAAAGTAAAGCAAATGATTGTTTGAGTGCAACTTTCTCTCTCACTATTTTATAGATAAACATGAATGGTTAAATACTAAATTAGTCCTTATATTATTTTTATTTTTTAAATGCAGTCCCACTCTTTTAATCTGTTAATGTAAGCCCTGGACTTAATGACTTTTTCTAATATTAACCGTTTCGCACTAAGGTTGTATAACCATTTACAAGTTAGTAAAATCTATATTATTTTCATTGTGTTTATTTGGTCACAGGTAAAAGTGATGGATTTTTTAATGTATTATTTCTTTTTATAAAAGTGTTTTTAATTTTAAAAATAAAAATCACTTTGTAATTGATATTTCTTCTTTTAATCTATTGTTTTAGCTTAGTAATGTGTTAAATTTGCTATAATTATTTATGTGTTTTAGAACTTTTGTTAATATTAATGGAATTTTTGGTTTTATAAATAAGCTTTATTAGTTTTAACTTTCTCAATCAATTTTTTAATCATTAAAAAACAGCTCTTCCGATTTTATTAGAGTTTTTACATAAACTTAAGGATTGACAGCAAGTTGTGATGTTTAGGAACTCGTAAAAATTTAATTTTTTTATAAAAAAATAATTTTTTATATATTTTAAATTGTTTTAATGTGTTAATTTTAAAAATAAAAAAGATATTATTTTAATTATTTTAATATAAAAAACATTTTAAAAAACAACTAAACTCCAAACAAAAAATTTGACGATAAGAGGACCATTTTATGGAAGGTGGGACTCGTTACCGTGTGGGAATGGATAGAAAGATTATGTTAACAAAAATCAGATTGATAAAGGGCTAGATTAACATGATAACAATAATACAAGGACCAACCAAGGCTATCACCATATCTTATGAATCGATAAAGGTTCGGCAATTAAGTTGTTTTTTTATGTGATTTTTATAATCTATTTATTTTTATTTATCAATAATATATTAATTAATAATTAAATTTTATAATTTTTTTTATTTTTTTATTATCTTGAATTCAGGTAATAAATTTGGTAGGATGACTCGGGTAATTTTTTAGATTATTTTTTAATTAATTTTTTTAAATTTTATTATTTAACATAAATTGAATCTTGTAATTTGTTTTGATTTATATTCTATAAAATTATAATAATTTTACAACTTAGAATGTAAATTAATAAATTAATTTAGATTAATCTAAATCCAATTAATACTTAATATTTATTAAAAAAAAATTTATTTTAAATTTATCTGTATTTTATCATCATTTAAGTTATTTTTTAATTAATACAAATATAATTTAATTTTTTCGTATTAAAATAACATAAGTTTGTACCGGTGATTAAGTTCTTACCACATGAAAATGAATTTCTCGGTACGACAAAAGTGCCCGGTGGGGCCCAAAGGTTGGTGGCGCTGGAGGAGTAATCATCTACGTTTGATATTGATGAAACTGAGATAATAATTGGTTGGAAAGTTTGGTAAAGAGAAGCAAATGGATTGATCTGTGAAAGTATTGGCTATCAGACGACCGTCTCAACTCTTACCTACCGTAATTTTGTCTCAACCTGGTCAACGTTAATATTAATATGTATGTAGCAGATACGGTTG
>Ga0325411_1000584_pt1 | contig 38414 bp, 36 predicted proteins | sample PopdelMetagenome_13_FD_206181 | JGI IMG/M metagenome (GOLD analysis project Ga0325411, IMG submission 206181) | Populus deltoides microbial communities from Bellville, Georgia, United States - Xylem-PdIQD-R4 | ecosystem: Host-associated > Plants > Phyllosphere > Stem > Wood/Secondary xylem...
CGTGTTTTTGGTTCAAGGATGGTTTACAAGAAAGAGAAATAAATGTATTCAAAAGTCGATGCAAACTAGTCAACGCAACAATATCAATTAGCTAGATGAGTTGTTAAGTTCCATAGTCGAATTCGCATAGTTTGAAGACAAGATATTTCGGAGGCATGAACAGAACAAATTGAGTCAATATATAGGAGGTGGGGGTAAGACACGTCTGCTGGAAGAACTAACAGCAACAAAGGAGAAAGCGGAGCTGCAGAAAACTGCATATTTCCAGCATGCATGCGATGCGAGGCTACCGATCCTCCGAGCATATTAGGTGGGGAAGACGTCACTGAAAGATTGAAACATGAGCCTCTCACGAAGAGAAAAAGTCAGGGCACCTTCATCCATCTTCACATTAATTACCTTGCAGTACTAACAAAAACAATAATAAATCCATAATTATGTTGTTGATGATCGATGATATACAAAAAAGGAATGAAAAAAATACCCTTTCTGAAGCTAGGAAGATCTCCCAAGTCATCCTTGAGATCTCCTAAGACTCTCTTGTTACCTATTTCAAGAGGAACAAAGGAATACTTAATTTAATGGAAAATATAAATATGCACGAGGTCCATAGCCAAACTGCACGTAAAGGATTATCAAATAAAAAAATCATGGTACTCTAGTTAAGAAGCTGGTGAAGACAGCGGTGGAAGAGAGCAATTGTGGGCACATCTAATGCATGCAAAAAATGCATCTAAGTACTATGGTTTCCAACACAGATTGACAAAACAGGTTCAGTCATCGATCAAACCAAATCAAAAGCTACCTACCTCAGCAACAACAACATTAGGCCCCCAGATCAAACATCTTTCTTGTTTCCTCGATGAACTAGCATCATAAATTCCTGGTTCACTGTAATTAAGAAACCGCAAACTGTAGCAGCAACTGTAAAATTATGGACCATGACATTATCAAAGTATTTTTGTGGCTTTGAAACTTGAACTATCATCATTAATGGACTTGGAATATGGAGACACTCAAGGACATTGATGATACAATTAATCGAGTGGTTAAAAATGATTAGCACCAAATTCCATGAATTAGCATTGTATTCCTTTAACACGATAAGCTGCTAGAATTTTGGTTTTCAGATATTATTTTTTATCGAGTTGTTAATGATGAATTTTAAATGTTGACAGTGTATTGATGGAATGAATATATTAATTTTCACACACATTACAAATGAATGAAGAGCTGTATATATACATAGAATTAGAGAAGCTATTTTAGGAAAACTAGTTGTAATTGTGGCTGTGAAGATTGTAACCGTTGTGAGCCTTGAATCAGGGCTATTCTTTTGTGATTTGATCTGAGGCAGAATCTATGGAATGATCTGAGGCAAGATCTGTGGAATGATCTTTAATACGCCCCCGCAAGATGGGGCTGCCATCAGCAAGGCCAATCTTGGTTCTGAGTTGTTTAGTGTGTTGAGTAGACAGGGGCTTAGTGAGGAGGTCGGCAAGCTGATCGTGGCTGTGGACATGATGAACTTGTAGGATGCCTTTCTGAGCCATATCCCAAACAAAGTGCAAGTCGATTTGAATATGCTTCATTCGAGAGAGTTGAATGGGATTGAGACTGAGTTGAGTAGCACCCAGGTTGTCACAAAGCAAAGTTGGTAGGGAAGGGAGAGATAGACCGAGTTCCTAAAATAGGGACAATAACTAGATGGTTTCAGAGGCTGCATTTGTAAGGGCTCTATATTCCGCCTCGGTGGATGATCGTGCAATAGCCCTCTGTTTTTTTGAGCTCCAGGATATTGGATTGGAGCCAAGAAAGCAAATATAGGCAGATGTTGAGCTGCGATCATCGTAGTTGCCAGCCCAATCAACATCGGTGTAAGTTTTGAGGTGCAAGCGGGAACTTTTTTGAATGTGGATACCATGATAAATGGTATGCTTCAAATAACGTAAAAGTCTCTTGCCGCTGTCCAGTGTGTAGCAGTGGGTTTGTGCATGAATTGTGACAATTTATTGATCGCAAACGATATGTCAAGACGTGTAAGAGAAAGGTACTGAAGGCCACCAATGACACGTCGAAACTCTGTGTTGTCCACAGAGGATGTGCCATCAATGAGTAGAAGAGCCGCTGTGGTGGACAATGGAGTGGACACCTCTTTGGCACCAAGCATATTTGACTTACAGAGAATGTCATGTATGTATTTGTGCTGAGACAAGAAAAGGCCATCTGTGCTTGGGATGACTTCCATGCCAAGAAAAAAATGAAGAGGCCCCATGTCTTTGAGAGAAAAAGCAACGCCAAGTTGAGCAACGATGGAGCTCACAAATGTATTGTCATTGTCAGTAATGACCAAATCATCTACATACACTAACAAGAAACATAAAACAGAGGCAGATTTGTAGATGAACAAAGAGTTATCGGCTTTTGAATTTGTAAAGCCAAGCGCCATAAATTTTTTCTTGAGAGCAGAATACCATTCCCGTAGAGCTTGTTTCAGACCATAAATAGTCTTTTGTAACCTGCAAACATGATTAGGATTTGACAAATCTTTAAAGCAAGGGGGCTGAATCATATACACAATTTCATGTAATTTCCCATGTAAAAATGCATTTTTTACATCCAGTTGGCGCAAGGACCATCCCTGCATTATAGAAATTGTCAAAATAGTGCAGATTATGGCTGGTTTGACAACCAGACTGAAAGTCTCTTTGTAATCCAACCTAGGGCGTTGATGAAAACCCTTGGCAACAAGACGCGCTTTGAACCGATCAACAAACCCATCTGATTTTCTTTTGACCCGGAACACCCATTTGCAACCCACGGGATTGGAGTGAAAAGGTGGTGGAACCAAGTCCCACGTGTGATGGCGCATTAGAGCTGTTAGCTCATCAGACATAGCACGTCTCCATTTCGGGTCATGGAGTGCTTGACTCACATAAGTGGGTTCAATGATGGGTGGAATGGGGTGTTTTGAAACAGAATAAAGTTGCTTTGGCTTGTAGATGTTGTTCATGGAGTGTGTGATCATATAGTGGGTGTGAGATATGTTATCTGTGGGTTGATGAGCTAGGGGGTGCAGGGAGAGAAGTGGATTGACTGGGTGAGGTTGGAGCTTCGAAGAGGGGAGGAGGTGGGATAGTGGAGCTTATGGCGAGTGAGGAATTCTGGAAATTAGGTAAAACAGGGGAGGAGAAGTCAGGCAAAACAGAGGATGAGAAATTAGGGGAAATACCTGAAGGTGATGCAGAGGTAGATGCACCGTCCAGACGCACTGGTGGTGGTTGCGGCACTGGAAGCGACGTGATGGGCAACGACAACAGGGTAGAGGAATTAAAAAACGTGGCTACAGGGAAGGAAGAGATGGGCATCTGTGTTTCATGAAAAAGAACATGTCGTGAGAGATAAATCCTCTTGGTTTGTAAGTCCATGCACCGGTATGCACTTTGGGTTTCGGAATAGCCCAAAAAAACACATGGACATGCTTTGGGTTGTAGCTTATGAGTATTGTATGGCCTGGTTAGGGGAAAACACAAACAATCAAATTTTTTTAATTTTAGATAATTGGGTGATTAGTTGAACAGACTTTCAAAGGAAGATTTATGGTGTAAAAGAGTGGTGGGTTGACGATTTATGAGGTAAACGGCGGTTTGAAAAGCGTAAGGCCAAAATGAAAGTGGTAAGTCAGCATCTTTTAAAAGGGTGAGTCCTGTTTCAACTATGTGACGGTGACGTTGTTCAACAACCCCATTTTTTTGGGGAGTGTGAGGTGCGGTAGTATAGTGACTAATTCCATGGATGGAAAAATAATTTTTAAGAGGCACAAACTCATCACCGTTGTCCGAGTAAACAGATTTTATTTTGGCTTGAAACTTTGTTTCAACAAGATGTTTAAATTGAGGAAAGATGCTACTAACGCTTGACTTGGTAGCCATGGGATAAAACCACATATATTTGGTAAAGTGATCAACTAAAATTAAGTAGTAATGGGACCCATCAAGACTAATAATATGGGAAGGACCCCAAACATCGGTGTAAATTAGGTCAAGTGGTGTATGACTTTGAAGACTTGTGGAATGAAAAGGTTGTTGATGGGCTTTATTAATAGAACATGAAGTACAAAGTGTTGACGTTTTAGAGTCTTTTTTTATTGGAAGGGAAAAGGTACGAACAAGAGAGTTTAAAATGTTATAAGAGGGATGGCCAAGTCATTTGTGTCACCCATCAATCGTCGTCCTCTCATACACATTTGCAACCATTTTTTAGGAGGAGCCCACTAATGAGTCCGGAAACGGATACACACCGTTCTCACATGCACCTTTGAGGAATATTGCCCCCGTGATCTGATCCTTGACAAGAAAGTAAAAGGGGTGAAATTCAACAAAAACGTTATTTTAGGTAGTAAAGTGATGGACAAAAACTAAATTCTTGCGAATACTAGGAACACAAAGTGTATCATTTAATTGAAAATCACGAGTGGGGGAATGAAAAACCAAAGAACCAATGTGTGAGACACGCAAACCCGAACCATCACCGATAACAACTTCATCGGTGCCATCATATTCCGAGTGGACTGATAAATTTGTCAAATCATCTGTAATGTTATGAGAAGCAGCGGAATTAATTAACCATTTGGTATCCTTTTGTTGAGAGATGGAAACACAATTGGCAGTGGGCTTCGAAAAGTGGACTTTCGGACACTGTTTGGCAACATGGCCCAGCTAGTCACACAGCTGACATTTGGGCTGGTAACGGCGTGGACCCGTGGACTTCCATCCATTAGAGATTGGCTTTCTGTGTTGCGGCACATTGGGAGTCCTATTTCCATTAGATTTGTTGAAGCCCCGATAGCCATGATGACCAAGTGAAGAAGCCATACCCTGCCGATACCCACCAGAGCGGCTGGAGAAATTAGCTGTTGCCACTAGGTGTTGAGTAGTGGTTTCAAAACGACAAAGATATGCCTCATGGCTTACAAGCAGATCGTGAAGCTCCTTAAATGTGAGAGATTTCTCACGAGCCCGGATCGGAGCGACAATCTCACGAAAATCAGGTCCCAATCCGTTGAGAATGTAGAGAGTGAGATCATCAGCAGAAATAGGATGATCAATTATAGCAATCTCATCTGCAAGAGTCTTAACAGTATAAAGGTATTCTTGAACTGTTTTATTTTCTCGTTTAATCAACGTAAGGTCCTCTTTGAGTTGCAGAGCTCGGGTGCGTGACTTGCTGGCATACATAGTATGGAGTTTTTGCCATGCCCCCTGTGAGGTTTTGGTGGTTGAAATGAAGGGGGTTATTGTGGGAGTGGTGGAAGCCAAAATGGCGCTAAGGATAAGTTTATCCTGCCTAATCCAGTGAGATCTGTGAAGAGTGGATGTAGGAGTGGTGTTGGATGATGGGCATGGATGATCACCAGTAACATAATCGAGAAGATCGTAACCAATAAGAAGATCCTCAAACTGAGCGCGCCATTGAGGGAAGGTGGAAGGAGTGAGCTTCTCGTTGATCTGGGCAGAGATATTGAAGGCAATCAAGGGAATTTCAATTGGATATGTTGGTGTGGAGATGGGGTTATGGGAATTAAGGATCGCGTTCTCGTTGGAGAGTGACTACTCTGATACCATGATGAATTTTAAATGTTGACAGTGTATTGATAGAATGAATATATTAATTTTCACACACATTACAAATGAATGAAGAGCTGTATATATACATAGAATTAGAGAAGCTGTTTTAGGAAAACTAGCTGTAATTGTGGCTGTGAAGATTGTTACCGTTGTGAGCCTTGATTCAGGGCTATTCTTTTGTGATTTGATCTGAGACAGAATCTATGGAATGATCTGAGGCAAGATCTGTGGAATGATCTTTAATAGTTCAAAGGTATTTTTAAAAAATTTGTGTATGTTAAAACTTTTTTTTCTTAGAAAGCTTTAAAGATGAATTCTTCATTGACCTAGGGCCAATTAGAGATGGTGACGAGTATCCATGAGTTATATATTGTAATATTTATATCCAAATGCGATCATAATATTTTTTACCTGAACCTGATTGGGCATGAACCAAACTTGACCTAATCGGATTTCGAGTATCCATTGAATATCTGTCAGCCATAGTACATCTATCAGGCATCCATTAGATATCCATGCCAAACCCCATCACGAACCATTGTGACCATAAATGTTGTATATGTAAAGATCTAAAAGATGATCACAAATTTGACTTCTAAACTTTCATATGCTCATTGCAATTTCATATCCATCCAAGGCATCTGAATATCCAAAATAAGTATTTGGAAAGAAGATGCAGCTTGGCCAAGAGCACTAAGGCTTTCAAACCCAGATGCAACAATAGCAACATTTCAACCTGGCTTCTCAAGTAGTTTCTAAGTCACAGCTTTGTTGAAATCATCAGCATCAGCTAATCGAACTTCCAAGCCTCTGGAAATAGAGGTGGAATGTGGGTGCTCTAAATATTCTTTGGATTCAAAGATTGACTACAATGGATGGATGGTCAAATTTGAAATACAAGAACAAATCCCATGCTTTCAGCAAAACCATGAGAGTTGGGCATTATCTAGATCTTACCTCGCATCAACTACCAAATATAAGGAGGTGGGCTTCATCATTTTAGGGAGAATGCACGTTTGGCAGTGATGAGAGGGAAGTATGAATTGTTTGGGCATACGCCCTAGTTTGTCTTCAAATATATAAATGGGGGTATAAATGTAATTTTAAAAAACTTTAAGGTTATGTCCATAATTTAGGTCAGGTTCGGGCTAAGTTTCGAGTCAAGCTGAGTAATATTCATACCCTATCTAAATCTGATTTTTTCACTTCGAGTATTACCCGAACAAGAAAAAAACAAAATTCATTTTCATTTGGGTAAATTCAAGTTGATATCTCTCGGATTTGAGTGAAATTATCATCCTAGATCAATCTTACATTCCTAAAGTTTGAACTTTCACATTGTGCCATCTAGCTAATCTTGGCACTTGAAAGTAAGTTACATTAGACTTTGTTGCAAATTTGTAAACCTCTCCCAAGCTTGAATTTTGTTTCTTTTGTTTTTATTTTTTTTTATTTTCATGCTTTTTGATAATGCACATCTCTTTTTCCCAAATTCCTATCAATTATATAGCAAATAGGTAATCGAATGCTTCCACTATTTCCCCCTACCAAGAGTCAGCATTCCATAATGTCAAGTCAATTAGAGATATTAATGTTTTTCAAAAAATCGCATCAGAGGGACTGTCCTTTGCTAAGAAGCATATGCGCGATAAAAAAACAAAATCTCTGGATTATGAAATCCATTTTAATGGTAAATAGTGGAACCTTTCTATAGTTATATTTTGGTTCCATGATCTGTAAGTGTACTTGAAAAGTCCAAGCCTTGAAGTGGTCTAGATCTAGATCTAGGATAAATAGCTAGGAGTGGTCTCCAAAATTAAGATATAGTTTAAGACTCCAAGATTATCGATCAGCCAACGTGCTTAATGCTAGTACTTCCATACTCTAAAATTTCAGTTTTAAGTTTGCATTACATTAGTTATGTAAGATTACTGAGGTTGGCGACATGAATATATTTTTATCTTGGCATCCAAAATCAAATGACTAGTTTTTCATGTGGTTAGAAACGAAGGAAAGAATGTCCTTGTGGATGTGCTGGAATTTATAATGCTCATGTTGCTATATGACTGTATGCCAAGGTTTTTGAAGAGCTAAGTTCCTGCTGTATGTATTTTTCTTAGACTTCCCTCTGGGCATGAGCTTTGTGATGTGCGGGGACAAGTCATGTATATTATTTGCACTGCAAATTCCATATCTTGGTTACTAGTTTAGCGCATCTTATGTTGAAATTCTGCATGTGATCGGTGAAACACTTAAATCTTGTCTACTATTTGTATGTGTGTTGCATGTTGCTGCTATTACGCATCCATGTTAAAGATTTGCCTGAGATCACATGTTGCGTTCATGTCAACTAAATTACTGGTTTTATTGCTTCAAGGCTGGTGCTCTTGACAAGCTGGAGGCATTTACAAGCTTTTAATGGACCAGATTTTTAGGTACTTCCAAGAAACACCTCAAAGATCAAACTGACTTGGACTCCATGGAAGGTTCTAGATGGTGTTGATTTTCATTTTCATTATATTTGTTTCTTATAAACTTTTATATTTATATTTGATAAATATAAAGACTAATAAAATTAAAAGGGACGGATGCATTATAAAGATAAAATTAATTTCATGGATTCATACATAGATTAGAGAAAAAAAATTATATGTCTCATTGTATTAGTTTTACCTCCTTAGAAAATTAACCTAGCTCCTCCCCTGCTCCTTTAATACCTAATATGCAGAAATCCAAAAAAATAACATAAATTAACACAACAAATAAGATTAAAAAAATGAGCTAAATACCTTTTAAGTTGTATTTGTTTTCTGGCAAACAAAGCAAGTAGCTAATCATCAAAAGCAGCAAAAGATGGCGAGAGAAGAAGGTGCCAAGAGCTGATAACATTGGCTCCTAGAAAATCCTGAGAAAAAATCAGCAACCACAAGGAGGCACAACACAGAGCCTGAAAAGTTGACGGAAGTGTAGTTGTGAGGACGCAAGCCAAAAAAGGGAAAGTTGCGACTATAAAAAAAGCAAGCAGGTTTTAGAAAAAAACAACTACCCAGATAATCGCGAAGACCAACCAGCCTGAACAACTGCACAAATATTCTAGCAGCCAAAGGAAGAACACAAATATAATCGTCTTGGGGTACCTTCCCTACTTTTGCATAACCACTGCCCAGTCTTTTTTATGAACTTGCTTGTAGCCTAGTTTAAGCTCATACTCTACTATAACTAATTTATAAAAAAAAGAAAGAGATACGGGAGAGAAGGAAGGGGTAAGAAATGAGAATAAGGAAAGCTCCCATATATATTTAATAAGCTTATTCGAAATATTTAGACCAAGATAAATTTTAAAGAGACTACGCTACTTAGTCAATTTAATATATGTACTAGAGAGACCTAATCCATTTACTTTCCAGGCTTAATTAATTTTAACAACAATAGGCTTATTTATTTCCATGTGTTTTAATGGATTATAAGATATACAAGGATTCCTTGTTGTGTGTGGAAACATAGATGGCCAAGAAAGGATTAATTGCAAGAGTTTTTCTTATTTGTTTTAGACTCTAAGAGACGACACAACACAGATTTGGTCAAAGGTTCTTTCAAGAAAGAATTTCATTCAATAATTATTTATTTTACTCCATCATATGTGGCACATTGGGTTTATTTTTAATCATTATTATTTTTCATATTTTGGGTTTTATTTGAGATATTTTGGACCTTGTTTTAATTTGAGTTAATAGTAGCTCATTAGGTCAACTAGGGTTTTGTTTTTCCAAGTATAATTACTATTGTAAGACATTATTTTTTTCTAAGTTGGAATATACATTGTTTGCTGCATTTATTGTGTGTATTGTAAGAGGATTTTTATATTTTAATTCTTTATTGAACTACTCTAACTTACCAAATAATTAACTAAGTTTTATGGCATTTTATTTACTTCTTGTTCTCATTTCTTTATAGGTTTTGAGTGAGAGTTCAATTATTTATAGTCTTGGTACCTTAGTGTAAATTATCATTGTGTTAAGCTTAATTACAAGCTTGAATTTTGCTTTTTTTTTTTTAAATGGTCGATTTGACTGTAGGTTTTTGGATCTTTAAATCCACGAGGTTCACATTAGTTGGTATTAGAGCAAGGTTTTAAAATTAAGTTATATCCCTTTTATATTTTTTTTAGTTTTTGTGTTATTTCATTGTTGTCGTAATCTAAAACCTAGTTGTAGTAAAGTTTTTAAAAAGAATAAGAAATATAAAGATAAAGATAAGAGAAATTGAAAAAAAAAGAAAATAGGGTTTATCCGTAAATTATGTTTCATAAAAATAATCCTTGAAAATAAAAAAAATTCTAAACAAATTCAATTCTTTAGATATCTTAGTGACATATCTTGATTTTTAAAATTATTTAGACATAATTTGTTGGGTTATTACTGAAAATTACAAAAACAAATTTCATAACAGGTTGTTTGGCATCAATATTTTCTTTCTTTGTTAGTTTCAACTATTAGTCAAAAGTTAAAAAATGAATAGTGTCTTTAATTAGTTTGGGTTATTTTAGTCTTATTTTATCATTAATTTTATAATTTTTTTTTGTCTCTTTGTATCATTTGTAATTCACATGAATTCATTTTGCTATTTGTGTTTTCATATTTATAGTTTTGTATTGATAGTTTTTGTTTTTTTATTGCATCTTGAATCTTTATATTATTTTGGATTATGCTATTATGTTGTTAATTTTTTTAATTTTTTATGAATTAGTTCCTTAAAAAAACTGAAATTTTGAGATTGAAAGATAAAAGACGAAAATGTGAGCATATTATAGTAAAAAGCCTGAAACTTAAATGAAACATGAGAGTAGTGATGTCTAATAAGTGTAAACACTTGAAGGAATGTGCATGGATATATTTGTTTTGCTAATAACATGATTTTCAGATCTTGACAATGTCAACAAAAAAATGGATTATCACCTCCAATGGATATGAACAATAAAAAATAGGGTTATTTGGCTATGCAACAATTAAAGATGATGAAAATAAGGCTTAAAGAGTTTATGAATGAGATGGATGGATTGAAAACCGAAGTAGCTAGCCTTTTAGATGGGCTAACCCATAGAGGTCTCGAGGGTAAAAAACTTGCAAAACGAGTTGTTCCACCTTTAAAGGAATCTATAATTGAAATTATTGATGAGGAGGTCAATGATTTCGATTATGATCATGGTAATAGGTTTCGATAACACATAACCTACAAACATGAGGGGTTTTAGCCATATGACTATTTTGTCCATAAAAAAGTAGGTATGAAGGATGGCTTTCATGATAATCTGGATAATAAACTATGGAGTATTAAGATGAAGATTATAGTTTTTCTAGGAAAAAACGATCATGAAGTTTATTTGAATTCGGAGAAAAAAGTAGAGTTAATATTTGATTGTCACCATTACTCTAAGAAAAAAACGATAAAACTTATTGTTATTGATTTTACTGGCTATGCTATTATTTAGTGGATCAATTTGTTTTAGTGGAACAATGAGTGAAAAGAGACTTGTAAAGATTTGGGATGAGATTAAAGCAATCATGAGAAAAAGATTTGTTCTTAACCAATATTATAGGGAATTATATTAGAGATTGCAGAGTCTGATATAGCTGCAATTTTAGAGGAAATCTATGACCTAATTGTACCCCATTATGCTAAAAAAAGGAGAAACAATGTAAATTTAAGGTCAAATTAATTTATTATTGGACAAATTTGCATAATAAATAAGTCTAAGAACATAATTAAATTTTTGATAGGCCAATTTGATTTAATCATCGGCCAAATTGGTTTTTAATTATATTTAAGAATTAATTTTAGTCCAATTAAAAGATTTAATTAAGTGCAAGGACTTAATTACACTTTAAATGAGTCAAATTAATTTTATTTGGTGCTTAATTGGTAAAAAAAATTAAATTTTGGGGCTCAATTTGTTCTTAATTGAGAGGATTGAAATTTTAAGAGACCAAATTTAATTTTTATCAACTTAATTGATTGAATTCAGGGGCAAAATTGCTAGAAAATTAAAGTTTTGGGGTTAAATTGAACATCTTCACAGACAATGACTATTTTGTAAAAGACACCGAACTATAGGGGCTTAAGTGGTTGAAACAGGGGGTGAAATTGAAGAAATTAAAAGTTTAATGATCAATTAGGTCTTAAATTTCATAAATCCAAGACCAAAGTGCAAAAGACGCATAAATCTGAGGTTCAAATTGAAGCTCGGCAGGGGGTAAATTGTATTAAATCAAAAGTTTAGGGTCAATTAGGGGTGCAATTGAACTGAATTGAAAGATAAAGAATTAAATTGAAGTTGGACAAAAATCCTTAATTTAAACCTAAACGACACCGTTTTGAATTAAAAAAAACAGACTAGACGACGCGTCGTCTGTTCACTATTAATTGTCTTCCCTGATCTTGTCCAAGAATGTTGTCCGGGTGACTACTTTTTAGGTGCATTTAATGCTTTATATGTCCACCAAAATTGACAACACATGAACCAAAATGGTCACCTGACATCCCTCTATCCCTTAGTATGGTCCGTTCATGCCTATTAACATCAAAACAGCCCTGACGTCGACCTAAAGTGGCCACCTTGGGCAGCCTTGAATTGTCAAACTTGACAGTTCATGGTGCCTATTTTGAACCAACGGTTGCGATCCTTTAAAACCGAATCAAGGGTTGAAATGTTTCCCAAGTATAGACAAGATTACCCTCTTCCAACCTCTATAAATAGGAGTGGATTTCATGGCCTGAACAAGAAGAAAATTGGGTCCAAATTCAGCCAAAACCAGCCCCTCTACCCCCGATTTCTGTAATTTTCTCAAATGTTTTTCTACCAATTTTGCATAATATCGGGTTGTAATTTACACTGTAAAATACAAATCCGGTATTAAAATATCTGATTTTCTCTAAAATATTTCACAAAAAATTCAAAACCTTAAAATTAATTTCCCTTTAAAAAAACAAAAAAGACAAAAAAAAATTATTTCATGCATATGGTCAAATCCTAAAATGTTTTCCAATCATATTTTCGTAAAAAATTGCATCTTTTTCATGTTTTGAAAATCTAAGAAAAAATAGATATCATAACTAGTTTATGATCATCCATTAAGATTTGACCAAAATATCAAAAACCTTTTTCCAATATGTTTTTTAAGGTCCAGAAATAGACTTTAATATTTATATGATTTAGAATTACATGATAAAGTGCACCCTTAGGTTTTAAAGATACAAGGTGTAAATAAATGCGATGTTTAAATTCAAACTTTAGAATGGTTAGAATTTAATCCAATAAGGTAAAGATTTTCTCATGAAGAGAGATTTGCCTTGAACCTTAGAAAAGACCAACGAATAGAAACCCAACCTAAAAAACAATCAAACAATTAAACAACAATGCAGCTTACCTTAGGTAGGGTGCACTGGAGGTGATGCGTCTTCCCCTTGCACAACCAGTCTCTTACCTAGACTCTTACAAACCATAGTTTCCTAGTGACCATAATCTAGGTGGCGACTCCTGAACATTAATCATAATTTTATGATTAAATCCAAAAACCTTTTCAACACAACACCTCATTAAAAGGCACGACAAAAGCCTTCGTCGTCACCCCCGATGTCACCGCGCACCTCGCGACATATACTATATATTTATTGTTGGGATATCCTTTGCAATTTGATAGGAAAGGTAAGCATGAGGGGTTTAAGAACATATACTCTCTTAAAATGATGGAAAAATTTTCACACTTATACCATTATCACTTAGCAAGTTAATGAAGACCAATTGAAACAGAAAAAGAAAAATTAAGCCAAAGGGACAAAACAACCATGTGAGGATATGAGGAAGATTGAAAATAATAGGAGTAATAAGAGAAAAACTCTAACCAAAATGGAGAAAGATAAAGTTTTGAATGAGAGAGAATAATAAAAAAAGGGGGTAATAAGAGAAAAGAAGGTGGAAAAAATAAAGAAACATGTGAGTTTTAAAGGAAAAAAGAGTGAGATTATAAATGTTTATTTTTCTAACATACCTATGATTTTACTTGTATATAAAGAGATATATTTTAGCACTAACTAGTTAGCTGGCCCGCGCTACGCTGCTGACTTACCTTATATTTTCATTAAAAAATTGGATTTGGGTCCTGCATATTGCAGAACCCAAGGCTATTTGGGTCCACCACTAGCAAGACCCAAGTCTATTTTAGGTTCTGCAGCTTCAAGACCCAATGATAATTGGGTCTTAGCACAACCCAAATGCCACGTGTGCACTGGTTTTGCCCAGCGCACAGCAGGAAGCCCAAGCGCCTCCTGTTCGATTAGTCTGCCGACACACAAGTAGACAACCAAAACGCCACGTGTCACCACGTGGTTTTTCTTCGATGGTGATAACAATTTTTTAAAATTTATTAACGATGATGATGATGATTATGATGATGATAATAATTTTTAATTTTACCTTTCAAATCAAATCTATGGTTGTTTTTCAATATTAATAATAATTTTTTTCTAATTTAGTAATTATTTTATTAATAATATTCATTATTATAAAAATAATAATATTTATAACACAAAAGATAATATTTGTAATATTAATACTTTTGATTATAGTAAAATAATAATATTCATAACATAAATAATACTATTTTTAATTCTAAGAATATTTAGAACTCAAATAATAATTTTTTTTATATTAAAACTTTGAATTATTATAAAAATAATAATATCTTTGATATGAATACATTGATTTATAAGATAAATAATAATATTTAAAACACAAATAATAATATTTTTTATATGATTACTTTGTATTAGTAGAAAAATAATAATATTTACAATACAAATTATAATATTTTTTATATTAATACTTAGAATTGTTGAATATTTTTAATAATATTACGCTGCGGGCTCACTTTTTAGTTTTATAAAAATATCATAAAAATAATATTTTCTTTCAAATTAATTAATTATAAATAATAATATGTTTTCAATTTAATAATAATATGTCCAGGTCCAACATGGAATGGACGTAGTCGCATCCAAACCCAATGTGAGGTTGAGCGTGGACGCGTTCAGGTCCAAATGGAGGTGGACGTGGTCGCGTCTAGGCCCAATGTTGGGTTTGGCGTGGACGCGTCCAGGTCCAAATGGCGTTAGATGTGGTCGTGTCCAAATCCAACGTGAGGTTGGGCATGGACGCGTCCAGAGCTTTCACCGTAGACGGCACTGTGGGCGCGCCTCCAGCATGGCGCTTGGGGTTGATGGCTGCAGCCTCACACATGCCCTATCAAATAGTGCAGTCCACAGTGAAAGCTCTCACAGTCCACACTAGAAGCAGTCACAAGGCCGCTATAGTGCAAAATAGTGCAATCCACAATGAATTCACTCACAGTGCACAATAGTCCGCGCTACAGTGAACAAACAGTGCAGTTTACAGTGAAAGCTCTCACAGTCCATAGTGAAAGCATTCATAGGGCCGTTACAGTGCAGAACAATGTAATCCACATTGAATTTACTCACAGTGCACAGTAGCCCGTGCTACAGTAAAACACTGATCAATTTTAGTTATAGTTGATAAACTTAATCTTTGTATTTCTAGTGTTTGTGTTTTGTTATTACATGATCATGAGGATATTTTCCCCGATGAAATTTCTACTATTAGAAAAATTGAACATCAAATTAATCTTGTATGCAGAGCAACAATAACTAATATGTCAGCCTATAGAAGTAATCTTGAGGAGACAAAGAAGCCTCAAATGCAAGTGGAAAAGTTGATGTTAAATGGGTATATAAAAGAAAGCACGCGTTCATGTGCAGTTCTAATGTTGTTGGTACCAAAAAATGATGAGACTTGGAGAATGTATATTGATTATCATGTAACCAATAATATTACAGTAAAGTATACACATCTAATTCCTAGACTTGATGATATGTTAAATAAGTTGTATGGATTTTATGTGTTTTCTAAAATTGATATGAAAAGTGAATACATCAAATTATAATAAAAGAAGGAGATGGATGAAAAACTACCTTTAAAATTAAATGCGGTTTATATGAGTAATTAGCTATGCCTTTTAAACTTACTAATGAACCTAACACTTTCATGTTAAACCATATTTTGCACAATTTCATAAGTAGATTTGTTATGGTTTATTTTGATGATATTTTGATTTATAACAATAATTTAGAAGAGCATGTTGAACATTTAAGAAATGTATTCGATGTTTTAAGAAAAAAAATGTTTACATGTTAATCTAAAAAAAATGTAACTTTTGCATGAGTCTATTTGGTATTGTGGTAGTTTTTGTGATTGTGGTTTGAAAAAAAGTTGTTTTATAAAAAGTACTTCTGGTTGAGGTTAATTTGGTATTTTTGTATGTTTGGTTAAAACTGTGGTTGAAATTGAGGTTGAATAAAAAGTAGTTTAATCTGTTTGGTTAAGAATGCTTTTGAAATTGAGGTTACCATCACGTATAAAATACATCTGACAAGGACTACAGTTTTCTTGGTTTTTAAGCGCGCAACAACATCAGGTAAAATATAATCAGGAACAAAATTAAGATTCCGATCAAATTCTGCAAATGTTACGTCATTAAGCGATCTCCATCTAATTTATGTAGTGTCATTGAATAATGTTAAACACTAGTTTTTTTTTAATAAAACACAATTAAAAAATAAAAAATAATTTTATTTTATTTTACTGGGTTGGACCCAGTTCAATGAATTTTGAGCTTTGGACCGGACCTGGTCCGACCGGAACAGTGGAGGCATGCTCCACTGTTCAGTGAATTTCATCCGTGCAAGAAGCAGCAAGGAGCTGCTTTCCTTTCCCTTGTGTTTCAAATGCAAATCACCGAGGGACCTATGAATAGTAAACTGCATTTTTTTTTCACAACCAAACATGTTGCATCTGCGTTTTAAACAAAACGCAGACGCAACCTCCTAAACAAACGTTACCTTAGTGTAAAAGGAATTGATATGGATAAGAAAAATGTAATAGTTATCCAAAAATGACCTATACCCAAATCAATCATAGAGGTAAGAAGTTTCCATGATTTGACTAGTTTTTACAGGAGATTTGTTAAAGATTTTAGTGCACTAGTCACACTTTTGTTTGATGTAGGTGACAATTTGAAATTGAATCCTTTTAAGGAGAGAGGATGGTGTGTATGTTTATTTGTTTCCGTGTGTTTTATGAATTCCAAGCTATGGAAGGATTCCTTATTATGTGTGAAAACAAAAGTGGTTAAGGAAGAATTAATTGCAAGAGTTTTATTTGTTTGTTTTGGACTCTAAAAGGCAACTTGACACATATTTGCTCAAGAATTCTTTTCAAACAAGGATTTCACTCAATAATTTTTTCTTCTACTCTATTATATTACACATGGGGTTTATTTTTAGAATTATTATTTTATTATTATTCATGTTTTGGGCTTTATTTTATTTTAGATTAATGTTAACCCATTAGGTCAACTAATGTTTAGTTTTTCCTAGTATAAATGCTATTGTAAGACATTATTTTTTTAAGTTAGAAAATACATTATTTGTAGCGTTTATTGTGAGAGGATTCTCATATTTTGGTTTTTTATTGAACTGCTTTGATTTATTGAAGAATTAATCAAGTTTCATGGCATCTTCCATATTTCTTATTAGCTTTGATTTATAGGCTTTGAGTAAGGGTTCAATTAGTTATAGTTTTAGTGTCTCGGTACAATTTATCTTTGTGTTAAGCTCAATTATAATTCTAAATTTAGCTTTATTGGGAAGGTTCAACTTGATTGTGGGTTTTTAAATCTTTTATATTCATAGGGTTCGTATCAGGAAAACTCTTTCTAGTTAAATAAATAATTGACTTTAAAGAAAGGAAAGTCTTTTCTTTTTGTTTTCTTAACAAAAAAACACTTTTCGAAACTTTCAGGAAAAAACAAGGTCTAAATATATTTTTATTATTTTAATTATTATTTATTTTATTTAAAATAATTAATGAAATTAGATTTTTTTCAATTTCATCTTTCTTTAACTTTTTTATTTGTCAGATTTGGTCCATATTATTTTGATTGCTATTTATTTTATTTAAAATAATTTATGAATTGGATTTTTTTAAATTTCATCTTTTTTCAACTTTTTTATTTGTCAAATTTGATCTTTTTTTTCTTTTAATAAAATTGAAAAAATATTAATAAATTATTTTTTAACTTATATTTCATAACATATTCAAACATCAAAAATACTTTCTAATCATTTTCTATGACTCTATTAAATATAAAAAAGTAATTTATTTTTCATTATAAAAAAATTAAAACTCTTATTGATATTACTCTACAGATAAAGATAATTATACATAAAACTAAAAGGTATGGGGAAATCACTGTTTCCCCACACCCAAATGCGCTGTGGTGCATTCCTCTCTTTTTTTTTCATTTTTTTTTCGATTTTCATTTTTTTTCCAACTTTCCCTTTTTTTTTATTTTTTCATTTTTTTTCTAAAATTACTTTCCTTTTTTTTTGCCAACTTTCCTTTTTCCTTTTTTTTCATTTATTTTTTCTTGTTTTTTTTTAAAATTATCTTTATTGATTTTACTTTTTAAATATTGAGCTGGTTAAAAATTTTGCTTTGTAATTTTTTTCCTTTAAAATACTATGAATTCCTACGGTGTTTTCCCACATAATTTTTCTATTTTATTTTTTTATTTTTTAAAATTATATTTGTCTATTTTTTTTTTATATTGAACTGATTGAAAATTTAGTTTTGTAATTTTTTTCTTTAAAACATTGTTGATTGCTACAGTGTTTCTCTGCATGGTTTTTTTTTATGATTTTCTTCGAAATTATCTTTTTTATTTTATTTTTTAATATTGAGCTGGTTAAAAATTATAATTATAATATGCGAGGAAAACATTGTAACTTTCCTCGCAAATTACTGTGGATTGCTACAGTGTTTTTTCCCGTATGGTTTTTTTCTGTTTTATTATGTTTTTCCCTAAAATTGTCTTTTTTCATTTTATTTTTAAAATATTAAGATGATTAAGAATTGCAATTACAAGTTTTTCCTCACAAAACACTATGGATTAATATAGTTTTTCCTCACATGGTTTTTTTCCAGTTTCTTTTGTGTTTTCTTTTTTTGTAATATTTTTTCCAAAATTATCTTCGTCGATTTTTTTTTTAATATTGAGTTGGTTAGAATTTAATTTTGTAATAAGCTTAATCATGTAGGGAAAGCACTGTAGCTTTCCTCACAAAACATTGTTGAGAATTACAGTAACAAGTCATTATAAATAAAGCTAAATCATGTGGGGAAGCACTGTAGCTTTCATCACAAAACACTATGAATTGCTACAGTGTTTCCAACATGATTTTTTCCCTTTTTTTTGTTTTTTTGTTATTTTTTCTGAAATTGTTTCTGTCGATTTGATTTTTTTAATATTGAGCTGATTAAGAATTTAGCTTTGTAATTTTTTTTCTTTAAAACACTGTGAATTGTTGTAGTGTTTTCCCATATGATTTTTTTTTATGATTTTTTCCAAAATTATCTTTGCTATTTTTTTTAATATTGAGTTGGTTAAGAATTATAATTACAATAAAGCTAAATATATGGGGAAAACGTTGTAGTTTTTCTCACAAAACACTATGGATTGCTACAGTATTTCTCTAAATGGTTTTTTATTTTATTTTATTGGGGAAAGTACTGTAGTTTTTCTCACAAAACATTGTCAATTGCTACAACGTTTTTCCTCATGAGTTTTTTTCCTTCTAAAATTATCTTTGTTGGTTTTTTTTAATATTAAATTGGTAGAGAATTTGTAATTCAAATTGTTTTTTAAATTTGAGGGAATAAGAATCAAATTAACAAAAAAGCTAAATCATGTGGTGGAAGCACTGTATCTTTCCTCCTAAAACACTGTGGATTGCTACAAATTATTTTGTTCAGTCTCTAAGTTTTGATTACCAACACAACTTTTTTTTTCCGTCTTGAAATATTGGCTCTATCATACCTTTAGTTTCTATTACTTATTTAGCGTTGATTCACAATTATAACATTATTAAATATATTTATTTTATAAACCTGTAACAACGCGTGAGTATGCCGTCTTGTCTATTATAGATTGTAACAATTGAACCATAATAATATTAAGAAAAGTTTTATTGCATGATTTTTTAGGTTTAAGCATGCAGCTTGTGAAAATAAATTATGGATGGCTCTTCCAAGATAGGATTTTTGCTGCAGTTATTGATTGTTTCTTTTTTCTTATTAATATGTTTGTCTTCTGTACACGTGGTTAATCTCTTTTTTTTTTTAAGGGTTCTGGTGCAAAATAGTTTCTCATCTTTGTGTGGGTTCTACTTCATATTGCCAGGATTGTTGGTCATTATTTAACGGTATATTTGAAATTATAAGTAGCGGTTATTATTTACAGTATTTTTTATTAAAAAATTTATGAAAATAATAAATTTTTTAATTTTTAAAAATTATTTTTAAAATCAATCTATTACAACAATTTTAAAATATAATTTTTAATAAATTGTTTTTTAAATTTGAGGGAATAAGAATCAATCCATTCCTACGCGCCTCTGTTCCAGAACCGCGCGTGAAAACAAATATCAAATCCCAAAGCTAAAACGGCCTTAAACCCGGAAGGCCTTCATTTCCTCCAAAACCGCGCGTGAAAACAAGTTTCCTTCGCGTGGAATTCACTAAACCAAAAAATTCACACACGCTCAACGCCATCAAAATAAAACCTAATAGGATGTCCCATTGGTCAAATCTACAAGAAGTCAAGCCAAAGCAAGAACCCACACAGTCTCAACCAATAAAACCTCGATACAAGACCAAGCTCACGTGACATAGCCTCATTTTATCGCAAACCTAACCTCACCCAATAAAGCGCCCCTCTCCTCCTGTCTTCTTTCTCTTCCCATCCTGTCCGTTGTGTACTGTTTTGTGCCCTTCTCTCTCAAAACCTTTCCATTGGCCGAGAATTCCATTTCTAGGGTTTTCAATCCTCTTAAAATAAGGAAATTGCATCTCCTTCTTTCTTTCTCATGGTGAAATTGATTCCCGAAATCCAATGCTTCCATTTCCATTCAATTCCAAAATCCACAAATCCTAATTTCCAATTGTGATGCCTTTCACCATCAGTGAATGGCTCGATTCCAGTTCAATTTCGCCTTTATAGCCTTTTTAATTACAACAATAACCCTAACCACAAACCCTAGAGTTCTCTCTTCGGATTCGGAATCCGATTCCTTTTCGATAATTGATTTCGATTCCAATCTCCTCTTCCACCAAGACTACTCACCACCGTCACCACCTCCACCGCCACCGCATCCACCGTCGGCATCTTGCACTGATGATCTCGGAGGCATCGGTTCGATTGATACTGCGTGTCAAATAGTTACCGACGTGAATCTCACTCGTGACGTGTATATAGAAGGGAAAGGAGATTTTTATATCCATCCCGGTGTGAGGTTCCAATGCCCTAATTTTGGATGTTCAATAACGATAAATATCTCAGGAAATTTCAATTTATCAGTTAATTCGTCGATTTTGACCGGTACGTTTGAGCTTGTTGCGAATAATGCTAGTTTTTTTAATGGTTCGGTTGTGAATACGACGGGATTAGCTGGGGATCCTCCTCCGCAAACGAGTGGGACACCACAGGGGTTAGAAGGGGCCGGTGGAGGGCATGGAGGAAGAGGGGCATGTTGTTTGATGGATAAAGAGAAGTTGCCGGAGGATGTTTGGGGAGGGGATGCGTATTCGTGGTCGAGTTTGCAGGAGCCATGTAGTTATGGGAGTAAAGGAGGGAGTACGAGTAAGGAAGTGGATTATGGAGGGGGAGGAGGTGGGAGAGTGAAAATGACAGTGAAGGAGTATTTGGTTTTGGATGGGGCTGTATTGGCTGATGGTGGTAATGGGGGTGTCAAGGGAGGTGGTGGTTCTGGTGGGAGCATACATTTGAAGGCATATAAAATGTAATTTACTTACTTACCAACTACATTCATTCCTCTGTCTTGTGTTGGATTTATTGTTAGGATGCTGTTTTATTTTGGAATTTTATATGTTTTTAATTGGGTAATTGGAATTGGGGTTTTGTGGATTACATTTTGGAAAATAATAAATTAAAAGATTGATCAATGAAAATCTAGTTAAAAAAGTCTTGTTCAATAATGTAGAGTTCTTGATTTGGAATTGTTTAGTTTGGTTTTTGAGGGGATTGAGGTTTAATGGTTTAAGAATTTGTGAAGAATTAATGGAGATTGGTTAATGCAAGGCTGGTGAAAGAGTCTTGTGAAAGGTAAGATGTAATGAAGACAATGGAGTTTGAACATTAGCCTTTTTAATGGTATTATCAAGAGTGTTATAAGGTTTTAGATATCATACTATTTATGTGAGATAAGATGTAGCATCAGCTTTGAAGGGTAAATGTGAATCCCAATGGCTGTGGAAGATCATTTTTACCATAGAATGAGACTTAATTGGTTTAATTAAATATTGTGTTAAATGAAGGAAAATCTTTTGATTTCCTTTCATAGATGTCCTTTCTTTATTGATAACTAGAAAGAATTCGGTCACTGCCTCTCCATTTGGTCATGTTCGTACCCCTTATATATCTAGGCCTAATGCAATGTTTTTCATAAAGTGGCCTTGCTTGGTCTACTGACTTTCAATGTTTAGCTATGCTGTGGCCCTGCTTACTCAATTCTGGTAGTGCATGCTGTTTTGCATTTTCTCAGTCAATTGTCACTGTCTTTCTTGCTTTTGCATTTGGATGGCATGGACAGTCAGATAGTTTACTGATATATACCTGCCTCTAATTATGATCTTCGAATGGAGGACAAGACACTATATTCTTGTATGTCAAATATAGTTACAGTTTATGTGCAGTTGGAGAGGGGTTTAACCATACAAGAGTTTGATAACTGAGGGCATCAAATGTACATACACGCATGCTTCATTATGTGTCTGGTTATGCATGTGTGTCTTGTAACTTGAAGAATATCTGCATGTGTGTGAGCATGCATGCAAGGAAGGCACATTTGAGAGGTTGAATTATTTAATATCATGTCATCCATGTATCTGTGGTAGACTGAGTTTTAGGTACAATGCTGATCATGTCTGTCTCAACTTGCATTCTCTGCAGTCATGGTATCCCCATTGGGTTTTAATGTCTTTGTGACTTGTCTCTATGTGAAGAGCAGGACTGGAGGTGGCAGTATAAGTGCTTGTGGAGGTAATGGTTTTGCTGGCGGTGGCGGGGGAAGAGTTTCAGTTGACATTTTCAGTAGACATGATGACCCTCAAATATTTGTGCATGGTGAGACTCATCATGTTCCCTTGCCACGCCTAGATTTTTATTATGAAATCTTGTGAACTACTTGTCTGCTTTCCTATAGAGACAGAGAAGTGTAGGTTTAATTAAAAGGAAGTTTGAACTATCATTCATGTTCACAACATTTACATTCTTTCCTTTTTTTTATAATCTGAATTATGTTGAAGTGTCCTTTAAGGCAGTCTTGGAGGTAAGAATATGCATTTGGAGGTATTTTTTTCTCTTCATTTATATACACAACCACTAAATACATCCAATTTAGCCACCCCCCCTCTCTCGTCCATGTCTGCCAAATATAGTCACCAGATGAATGTGAGAGGGTGGAACATTCTACTGGGTATATTAAATAGTTTCTCTGTTAGGCTTATACTTTTATTGTTCTGAAAGTCTTGCAAAGCCCCATTCCTATAATTCAAAATTTCTATCTTGAGCTCATTTTTGTTTGGATATTATTATTGGGGTGCAATTGCTATCTGTGTATTAGATGACTCTATGTTTGGAGGACTTGTCCTTTTATGGTTCAATTCAATTGTTCTTTTCAATGTGCAAATACTGAAATCGCATGCTTTGTTGTTATGCTTGTAGGAGGAAATAGTATTGGTTGTCCAAAAAATGCAGGTGGTGCTGGAACTTTATATGATGCTGTTGCCCGGAGCCTTACCGTAAGCAATCACAATATGTCAACTGATACAGATACGCTTCTATTGGAGTTTCCTTATCAGCCTCTCTGGACAAACGTTTATGTTCGAAATCATGGCAGGGCTACTGTTCCATTGTTCTGGAGTCGTGTCCAGGTTGTTGAAATTTAGTTGCTTCTTAGCTTCTTTATGTCTGCAAGAACTTGTTAGCCTTGGGAAGAGATTAAGACCTCTTTCTTTGTTGGTTGTTGGTATCATTTAATGGAAATGAATAGAGTGGAGAAATAGGAAGAGTATGAAGTGCATAAATAGGAATGATCTGAAATTGCAAAGATTAAGAAATTCTATTTTGAAGGTGGGTTGTGGTCTCATTTAAAGGAAATGAATAGAGTGCAGAAACAGGAATAATTTGTAGTGCTGGTTTTAGAATGTGCAATACTTTGTGTCATGCATATAATAGCAAGCAGAAAAAGATGAATTCTTACTAAAAGCTACATGTGCATGCACAGGCCCAGACATATAACCAATTCCTGCATAACATGCAAATATGCATTTATTATATACTTCAGCAAAATTATTCAGTCCATTTGTCCATTTTTTTCGTCAGTTTTTTTAGTTTTGGGACATCATTCAGGCACAACTATTCAGAAAGTTTTTAAAATTGTACTTGATGAAAATGCTGAAAAGCATAGAAATTCTGTCCATATAAGATGGCTTGCACCGGCTGTTTGAGAGGCTTGTTTCCAATGTCAATAGGAATTTATTGTATTCTTGTATATTTGTCTATATAAGATAGCCTGCACTTGCTGTAGCTTTTTTATATTTCATTCTTTCCATATAAGATAGCTTGCATCAGCTGTAGGATCTTTTGGAGCACCAGGCAGGCCTTTTATGTTGGCCTCCCTTTTTAATCTTTTTCATTAGTGGAATTTTGAGACAATGGGTTGAAGGTATCAACTCTCAAAGGAGAGGATATTTCTACTGGTACACTATTTTGTTATCTTAGTTGGCGGTCATCTTCTTTGGCCACAATCTTTTGCATTTGGATTTTTGATTGATGCTAAGTTTTCTCTGTTGATATAATTGCATTTTAAGCTAATCCTGGTCAAATATGAAGGTCCAAGGACAAATAAGTCTGTTATGTAGTGGAGTCTTAAGCTTTGGGCTGGCTCATTATGCTTCATCAGAGTTTGAATTACTGGCCGAAGAGCTTTTAATGAGTGACTCTGTAATCAAGGTAAGCTATATGCATTTATGACTTAACAAACATCGCAAAAACCCATGCTGCTTTATGTTTTCCGCCAGCATTAAGGAAAACTCTATGCTTTTCTTTGGTTTCCCATACAGGATACAAGGAATGGAAAGGAGAGAAGAAAAAAGTGGAGAAAATAGAATAACATAGAAAAAAGAGAGTAGAAAATGAATTGCCATCCATTCTCAATTGCTTATCATCAGAATCCTCTATTCCACATTACATAATATGGGTTCTCATGTTGAGGCTCCACCAAAAACTCTAATAGACCATAGTAAGTAGGTAATAGAATGAAGTCTCTCAAACTGAACTCCCAATTAATATTAAACACACATCCTTGGTCTCGATTCATTTTATTCTTCTCATCTCTAATTGCATCATTAAATCTGTGCAAAACTTGTGGGTATGTATTGGATCTTCAGGAACCCTAGTATAACAAAACTAAATTGGAAATAAAGTAACTTCTAAATCATAAAGTTCCCTAGTAACCCAAAATTTCATTATAACCTGAAGTAACTAGTTTTTGCAAATAAGATACAAATTGTAGTAGAGCCTCAAGAAGAATAGCTTTCAAGTTTCTGTCAACTAAATTGTTTGCAAACTGAAATTGCTTGTGTGTCACTGCATCACTCCTGGAAGTTTCATAACTTCTCAGCATGTCCATGGTTATTGTGAAATTCACCCATCATTCTATCACCCATTTGTTGGCCCTTGCCTTGTATAATTATGTCTTTGTATGCACTTGTATGTATATATTTTGTCTATCATGGGAACACCTGCATATTGGTGCAGTTTTACCTTTTGAATTTTTATATCCAACATAACACTCTGAGTAATGTTAGAGGTATTATTGCTTTTGTTAATCTCCTATTAAAACTAAAACTTGGAAATCATCCCTAGTACTATTCTAACTGTTTGATGTCTTTTCCTTTATTTATAGTATACTTATTGTTTCATAATTATGGTTTCTTTAAACCTTCACTCCTAGTCTGGTGGTAGTGTTTTTTTCAGACTTGATAGATGAGAATTTGAAGTTTCTGCCTATTCCACTCTCTACCCATGCATTGTTTAGATTTGCATTCTGTTGTTATTTGTATGCTGTTTCTTATTCATGCTTGTACGCGTATGAATTTGATGTGCATGATCTTTGCTTTTTGCACATCAGGTATATGGTGCTCTACGCATGAGTGTAAAAATGTTCTTAATGTGGAATTCTCAAATGCTCATAGATGGGGGTGAAGATGCAACTGTTGGGACTTCTTTGCTTGAGGCTAGCAATCTAGTTGTTCTCAAGGTACTTTTTCATTGTGTCCTTTACATATTACTTAAGCTGTGTTTGCAAATGATATGCCGATCCTTTTTGTAAAACAGGAATCATCAGTCATACATTCTAATGCCAATCTGGGAGTTCATGGTCAAGGTCTATTGAATTTGTCAGGACCAGGCAATTGGATCGAAGCTCAACGTTTGGTTCTATCACTATTTTACAGTATTCATGTAAGCTGTGTTTTGTAATTTAATTAACTGTATTGACCTTGATGGCTTACGAAGTTCACTTTGCTTGGTTGTTACATAGTGGTCTGTCCCCTGTTGTTTTGGGGAAAAAACAGTGATTCTAATGCATTCAAGTTCTCGTCTCAGTTTTGTAGTTATTTTTTGCACTACCTGCTGCTCTGGTTTTATTTGCAGTACTTGAAAAGTATACCCACTGTTTCATTAGTTTTTAGCAGTCATGGCTGCTGGGATGAGATATCAAATAAGTGCATCTGGCATGGCTATAGTACATTGTTTTTTGGATGTCCAATATTTTTTTCAATTTTTAGAAGTCAATAAAATTGTTTTAGTTTCCAATAATATCCCATAGTCTTTACCGCATGTTAAAATGAACTTTCAATGTAAATATTCAAGTGGATTAGGATTCACTCTGGAAAGTTTGTGTCTATGTATTTATTGCAATCTTCCTAAAACATTCCTCTGTTGTCAAATATATTTCTGAAGGACCACGGGGTGGAGTGATTCTTTCGTAAGGGTTATGGAAAAAGGTTGAAAAGTTTGTTTGTTTCTTATTTCTGTTACACTAATAATGTTGTTGTGGCATGATTTTGTCCCCGAAACCTTTCAATGTTTGTCTACTAGCCTTGCTGATGCATGTGACAAGTTTGTATTCTTACCATTGATGACTAATTATGTGTTTCCAATTTTCCATTAGGTTGCACCTGGATCTGTTTTGCGTGGTCCTGTTGAGAATGCAACAAGTGATGCTATGTAAGTCCCATATTTTGTTGGTTTTTTAATCTCTCCACTTTATGTTTGGGCTTACTGAGATCTGTGGTTTTACTTCTGTAGTACACCACGGCTCCATTGCCAACTTGAAGAGTGCCCTTCTGAACTACTTCATCCCCCTGAAGATTGCAATGTGAACTCATCTCTGTCTTTTACTCTTCAGGTGATCCTTGAATAGAAGTTGCATGTTATGAGGTTTGAAATTTACTTATTCCAGGTTACCTTACTTCTTTCATTTATTTCAGATATGCCGAGTGGAGGATATTACTGTTGAAGGACTTATAGAAGGATCTGTTGTTCATTTTCATCGGGCCAGAACAATATATGTTCCGTCTTCTGGAACAATAAGTGCGTCTGGCATGGGTATGCTCTCTTTTTCTTTGTACAAGATTCTTTTATGAACATTATCCTACCCTATTTCAGCTTACACAGACTCTCCTCCCTCCCTTCATTTTCCACCTTCCCCTGCACACACTTAGACAGACACCAATAGATTCAATGTATACCCTCACACAGATTTAAGCTGAATTTTGAATAGCGTAGGAGGATTTTTCAAGTTCGTTTGTTGTGTTTGAGTAAAGATGAGAGAAGTTGGTGCTCTCATTGAAGAATCATATTTAGACAGAAGTTGACGACATCATATCATGCAGGGTGCACTGGTGGTGTGGGTAGAGGTAATGTTTTAAGCAATGGTGTTGGCAGTGGTGGCGGCCATGGTGGTAAAGGTGGGTCTGCATGTTACAACGATAGTTGTATTGAGGGTGGTGTTTCATATGGTAATGCAGAGTTACCTTGTGAACTTGGTAGTGGAAGCGGAGAGGAAATGTCTGCTGGTTCTACTGCAGGTGGTGGTATTATAGGTAAGTTTGTACTTTAGATCAATTTATCAGCTGATAACTTTCAGCTTTGTTTTGACATTCTTATGATGTCGTATTATCTTTTATCTGTATCATTTGAAAACCTTCTGCATAATATGGCAAGGGATCTGTCTATCCTTCTTGGCAGAGTGATATTTGGATTACCTCTTTCATGGGTATGTTAAAAATAGCAATATCCATGCATTCAGGTTGGCATCTTTTAACATTGTTAAGTTGCCCTTTTGCATTTCAAGGAAGTTGGTTGTGTTTGTGTTCATATGTTACTTACCTGCCAACTGATCCACTTATGTTCATTTGTTCTACCTGTCTGGGCAGTAATGGGTTCATTGGAGCATCCCTTGTCAAGTTTGTCTGTTGACGGTTCAGTCAGAGCTGATGGTGAAAGTTTTAAAGGAATCACCAGAGATCAACTGGTTGTCATGAATGGTACTGGTGGAGGTCCTGGTGGTGGCTCTGGAGGAACTATTCTTCTGTTCTTGCATACTCTAGATCTTGGTGGGTATGCTGTTCTTTCAAGTGTTGGGGGATATGGTAGTCCAAAGGGGGGCGGTGGAGGTGGTGGTGGAAGGGTTCACTTCCATTGGTCAGACATTCCAACTGGGGACGTGTACCAGCCCATTGCTCGTGTGAATGGAAGCATCCACACTTGGTTCGTATTTTATCTGATCTGTTTAAACTGATATATTTAAACGATGCATATCTGGTTGTTCCATATAATTCCAATTCACAGGGTTTTCTTTTTCCAAGGAATATTGGAAAACCTAGTTAGAAATTATCAGATCTGCACAGATAATATTGATCATTTAATTCATTCTATATCATGATTATTAGATTTTCCTGGTGTTTGAAATCAGTTTGTTCTTAATATTAAAGTCTTTATGAGTCCACTGGAATAAAGATAATTTGAGAATTTATGGTATTGTTTAGTCTCAGAAGCTATTTATTTATGAGTTCTAATGAAGTTTAGAAGCCAATTTTGAAGGAAAGACCACTGTTCAAGAGAAGTTGCGTCTGAAATCACAGAATGACTATAGGCTGAATAGTTTGGTAATTGAATAATCAAATAAACAATAATTATGAATAAGAAATTTAATATGAGCTACTTGATATGAGATGTCGGGTGATTGACTGGGTAATTGAGTGGATGAAGCTGTCGGCCAGCTACATAGCATAAAGACACCAGCCAAGTTTGGAAGGGACTAAATTGTTTGTTGATTATCTGAAGATATAGTGGGACATCCACGCTCACATAAATTAGGCAAGGCTGACCGATAGAGCTTCTGTTTGGCACTTGGTGTGCTGAACACGTTAGCACGAAAGCTTGCATAATCCTCATCCTAACACATTGCTTGTTAATGCTTCCCTAATATTATATTTCAGGCATTGGCCAAATGGAAGATATGAATTTCTGTGTGAGCAAATATTAGATTATCTTTGCTTGATGCTTTTTTGGACTCTTCCCAATGATCACAAATAGCATATATGTTCACCTTTCATTAAGCCTGCCACAAGCACGCATTTATCATTTGGATTAAGTTCTTTGAGGGACGAAATCCTTTATCCTGCCTTTACTGAATGCAGTCTGCCCTCTTCATCTTTAGCATTTGTGAATGTATATTCTGCCTTGTTACAATGATTTTATTGTTTACTGTTGGCTCTGTCCTCTGCATCTTTATCATTTGTGAATGTATACTCTGCCTTGTAACACCGATGTTTGTAACTGTTGGCTCTGACACGCATTCTTGGTCTGATTGGGTTTTAACTCTTCATTGCAGGGGAGGATTGGGAAGAGATAAGGGTCATGCTGGGGAAAACGGGACAGTGTCAGGGAAAGCTTGCCCAAAGGGGTTGTATGGAATATTTTGTGAGGTAGTGTATTTAGTTCTTGACATTGTGATATTATCTATGTCTTTTCTTGAGTTAATTATTGCTTGTGTATGTTGAGATTATATGCATGGGTCTTAGGAATTACAATCCTGCTGTCATCAATACAATTTTAGTTGAGAAAATAAGTGGTATTCAATTTCTGTTGCATTTATTTCATGATAAAAAATTGAAGGTGATTTTGTTAGTGTCGTAATTTTAACAGGAGCAATTGTTAAGGGGTAAAACTTATGTCTTCAGGATTTTTCAAGTGTTAGCAAGTTAAACAGTGCATTTTAAATAGTGATCGCGAGAACAGGATAAAAAATTGAGAGAGGGTTCCTTTCCTTTCCCCCCCTCTACTTCAACCTATGTATGCTAAAACATACGAGGGACAAGAGTGGAAATGGTTTGATTTTGGAAATGGTTTGATTTCTTGCTTCTTTTCCTTCAGTTTGTGCTATACTAAAACGATCTTGCAACTTGTATTAGTTGAATTGTCTCTTAAGTTTTTGGACCACAGAAATGTACATTGCAATCATCTAATCAGAAATAAGGGACAAGTATCATGACAAATTGTATTAGTTCTTAGGGAGTTCTGTTGTGATTATCCTTTTTGGTGATTGTTGCAGACATCCTGTTACAAACAATTATTGACTAAAATAAAGCTGTAGTTGCAACATATCCTTTTCTTCAGTCTTCAGTTTATCCTTCAATTTTTTGTACTTCTTCAGGAATGCCCAGCTGGAACATATAAGAATGTAACTGGATCCGATAGAGCTCTCTGTCGTCCTTGCCCTGCTGATGATATTCCTCATCGTGCTGCTTATGTAACTGTTCGAGGTATTTAAAGTTGGAGTTCGTAAGTGTGTTGCATGATGTAAAACCACATGCTGGGAATCTTTGGTTGTCTGCCTGAAATTTGTATAATTGCATCCTAACAATTTGATCTCTGAAATTTTGCGACCTCTTCGATCCACCTTTGTATGTAAAGGAGATATTAGACAGCACGAATGGAGGGTTGCAGTTTTGAAAGCTAGTGCCTTTTACATTCTATGTCAAAGCAACAAACAGCATCTTGTATAGTTGAATTTTCTTGAGATGGACAAATTATTTGGAGGGTAGGATTTGCAGAGGTACACACACACCCATCTCACACACAATGCTGGAAGACATCATGCATTTGCAGGCTCATGCATTATGTTTGTAGTCCTAAACAAGTGCAAAACCTCACTCTGTTCTCTCTACCAGGTGGTATTGCCGAAACACCATGTCCTTACAAATGTGTTTCAGACAGATTTCACATGCCACATTGTTATACAGCCCTGGAAGAGTTGATTTACACTTTTGGTGGGCCATGGCTGTTTGGACTTCTTCTTTTGGGTCTCCTAATCCTCTTAGCGCTGGTGCTCAGTGTTGCTCGGATGAAATTTGTTGGGGTGGATGAATTACCTGGTCCAGCTCCCACTCAACATGGTTCTCAGATAGATCATTCTTTTCCCTTCCTGGAGTCATTGAATGAGGTTTTTCCATGCTCAGCATGTTAATTTCTGTTCATTTAAAAGTTGTATTCAGAACCCAGATAAGGCCTTGGATATCTCCCGTCTCTTGATCGTTGTATATATCTGTATGTGCATGTGTATGTATATATAAGAGTTTGAAAGGAGGGCTGCACTAGCTAATGTATAGATTGACAAGTTGCATATCACTTTTCAGGTCTTGGAGACAAATAGAGCTGAGGAGTCTCAGAGTCATGTGCACAGAATGTATTTTATGGGTCGTAATACTTTCAGTGAGCCTTGTCATCTTCCCCACACTCCTCCTGAGCAAATAAAAGAGATTGTGTAAGTTAATTTGCACACTGTTTTTTACTGCAATGGCTCAATTGACCCTGCTCTTCGGCTAAACTTCAGGGATTTTGATATCAATGATCATTGTAGAACTATGTTTTCACCTTATTTATTTTGGCCTGTCAGATATGAAGGTGCATTCAATACATTTGTGGATGAGATTAATGGTATAGCTGCTTATCAATGGTGGGAAGGTGCAATTTACAGTATACTTTCTGTTCTTGCATACCCCCTTGCATGGTCATGGCAGCAATGGAGACGGAGGATCAAATTGCAAAGACTGCGAGAGTTTGTTCGATCAGAGTATGATCATGCTTGCTTGCGCTCTTGCCGTTCACGGGCTCTCTATGAAGGGCTTAAGGTTTGTTTGTATTAAATGTTTGGTCTGGCGTTAGGTAAAGTCAAGTAGTTGAATATTTGTGTGTGATTTTCTTTTGCATGTTAAGACCACATTTTTTCTATTCCTCTTCCCTTCAAAATAAGCATGTCACATGGCTTACTTTTGGTCCTAGTAGTTTTAAATTTTGTTGTATATTCATTAAAAGTTTGGCCTATTATTGTTATTGTACTTTATGTTTTGAAAATTTCAAGAGAAAGGAGAGGGTGAGATGTTTGAGGATTCAAGACATGGTATATATTCCTTAAAAAACCTAAGACCTTGTGAGAAACAAATCATAAATATTTGGCTCAAGTATGGTCTTTGTCCTTTAGGTAGCTGCAACTTCTGATTTAATGCTCGTGTACTTGGATTTCTTCCTTGGTGGAGATGAGAAAAGAACTGATATTCCTGCTCACCTACATCAAAGATTTCCAATGTCTATTCTTTTTGGAGGTGATGGAAGTTATATGGCTCCTTTCTCAATTCAAAGTGACAATATTCTAACCAGCCTCATGGGTCAGGTTTGACATCCACTTCCAAGAACTCAAAGCTAAAAATTTTGCCATTTTCATTTTTAAGGTTAGGGAGGTAGGTTTAGCTTGACCAACATATTGCAGTTCGTAGCTCAACAAATTGATCTATGGTTTTCCTTATGCAATGCAGATGGTCCCTCCTACCACTTGGTATCGAATGGCAGCTGGTTTGAATGCACAGCTGCGCTTAGTTCGTCGTGGGCGGCTAAGAGTAACTTTTCGACCTGTCCTGAGATGGCTTGAAACACATGCAAATCCAGCTTTGAGAATCCATGGGATACATGTTGATCTTGCGTGGTTTCAGGCTACTACTTCTGGTCATTGCCAGTATGGACTTTTGGTTTATGCTGTTGAAGAAGAAAACGAACATATATTTATTGAAGGCATTGATGGTGTGAAACAAGTTGAAGAAGAATCTCGGTAATGGTTCATTATGTTTTATTGGGGTATAATTTCCATTTATCTGATTAGCCTCTTAAATTTTAGCCAATTAGTGTGTCCACTTTGGAAGTTTATCTCAATCAGGGTGTATATTATTGTGGTGAGTTGTCCTCATTCTGAATTATTGCAAGCATGAAGACGGTGAAATGATGATTATATGAAACAAGATTTGTCAAGTTTGTCATTAAAAAGCCACAAACCAGTTCCCATTGTATGACTAGAGCAGGTAAAAGGTAGTAGAAGGTTCAGACATGCACTCGTTGCAGAGAGGTATTAATGAACATGCATGGAATATGAGGTTGTATGACATAGACCTTTGTGAATTGTTATGCTTTTACGTGTCAATTAATAAATAACTGACCTTTATGGTGAACTTTCATCAGATGTGATAAGATGCACAAATTTGCATTTATGTGTTCCATGCATTTGATGTTGAATGGCATTTGACTTGGTTTTCTCCAGCCTCTTGGTTAGTGGTGTGAACAACACACACAGCGAAAATCCATCTGGTCATTGGAGAGAAGAGATGCTTGTATCCCAAGCTCACAGAAGCAGTTATGGGGGAATCATAGTTACTAACAGCTTAAGAATGCTTAAAGAGAAGAGGGATTTATTTTACCTCATCTCTTTCATAGTTCATAACACTAAACCTGTTGGCCATCAGGTAGCTTTTGTGTCAATGAGTTCAGTACAGATGCATTATTTTTTAAAAGTTTACCAGCAATCCAACTTACTTCATCTTTACTCTTTCTTGTCTTGCAGGATCTTGTTGGTTTGGTCATCTCTATGCTTCTTTTAGGAGATTTTAGCTTAGTGTTGCTTACTTTACTCCAGCTGTATTCAATTTCATTGGTGGATGTCTTTCTGGTTTTGTTTTTCTTACCTCTTGGCATTCTTATGCCCTTTCCTGCGGGGATCAATGCTTTATTCAGTCATGGACCTAGGCGCTCTGCAGGCCTTGCACGTATCTATGCTTTGTGGAATGTAACATCCTTGATTAATGTTGTAAGTTTCTGTATCTATCCACGTGGTCACACTTTATTCTTCCACCATATGAGCATTTCAACGTTGTTCTTGCTGCTAGTTATTTCAGTTGCAGAACATGTGATTTGTTCTTCATCTTCTGCGAAGGAATGTCACCTAACCTATTCTTTGACCATCTGCCAGGTTGTTGCATTTATTTGTGGATATATTCACTATAACAGTCAATCGCCCTCGAGTAAGAAGTTCCCCTTTCAGCCATGGAATATTAACATGTAAGTTGATTCTTTAGCTTACAGAAAGTTGCGTTAATTGGCAAGTTGGTGTGACACAGCACCACTAACATGGTTTTGCGCTTGTGTATTTTTGTGTGGTTATGCTGCAGGGATGAAAGTGAATGGTGGATTTTTCCAGCTGGACTGGTTGCATGTAAAATTTTACAATCTCAACTTGTTAATTGGCACATTGCAAATCTGGAGATTCAAGACCGCTCGCTGTATAGTAACGATTTTGAGCTGTTCTGGCAGGCGTGATGGTATGCCAAATACATATTCCACATTGACAATGAGGGCTCCTTTTCTTCTCCTTTTGCATGCTTTTTGAGAACACTAGGTAAATGGTTGACACAGATCTAGGAATAGAAAATAGAAAAAAAAAATAATAATAAAAATACATACAAATAGAGTGAGCATTAATTGTTGGTTGTAATTTCACGCTTTATCCTCATTTTGGCCTATAAAGTTCAATGTAAATATAAAGGGGCAATACCCTTTTATTGAATTCATTTTGCCATATAGAATCATACATTGATTGTCGAGGAAAAGCTATGCTGGTTGCCTGGAATTCTCAGCGATGATTTCTCAAGATGAATAAAGCTACCAGAGCGAGAGAGAGAGACAATGATGCGTTTGCCAAATTGGCATGATTATCATGTTTCTGGGAGGCGATGTCTTTGTGCATCGACAGATGACAATGTCTTTGTCCAGAGTGTTTACAAAATCGCTTATGCAGGTAGGCCCGTAATCTTCTTGACAATTCGGGAGTTTATGCAGTGAAAAATCTCAATCGAACCAAGCGTGTGACATGCAAGACCCGTAATCTTCTTTGTATTAATCCTGGCAATGCTGGGCCACGCTCTCGATTCCACTCTGAAGTAATTTTATTAATTGAATCATGCTCGGCCAAGACTCATCACTCGAGCATTTTCGATTCATATCTTTGTTCTTAACCTAACAGGTAAAATTGCTAATATTCTGACTGGCTTTCTCATATTTCGTATAAAAATTAGACCAATGCTCGAGCGTTGGTCCAATACAAGCAGCAACTAGAAATTGAACAAAAAGCCGGATGCAATTTCATAAGAGCAGGAGGTCGGTAGGTAGTGTAGCTTGCCAGTTGTGCAGTGTAGTAGAAGCTCTTCGAACCACCAGTTTCTGATTGATCTTGTTCTCCGAACTCCTCTTTCGTTTTCAAGATGAGCTTAGGGTTCCGAATAAATGAAAAAGCTTCTTTCTTTGTCGTATCATTCTTGCTCGGGGGGTTTTGGCAGAATCGGGTTCAATTCCTTCAACGAGATATGCATGTCTGCATTAAGATTTAAAACTTGTCTATTTTTATAAAATGTTTGGGAAAGAGGGCGCACAATAACACAGGGCCGCATTCTCCGACGATTGAGGAAGGAGGAGATTATTCAGAGAGATTTGTTCCAGAGAAAATCTTAACAGTTACCCATCACAGAGTCTGCATAAAGAAAGAAATATATGTCCCTTTTCTACTCAATCTAGAAACAAGATTGGACGTTATTCTGGTTCCTTGGACAAAAGATTATGTGACTAGAAGGAGAGTTCTTCACACCAACGCTGCCAAACGTTCCCCTCCCATTTGCAAAGTCGCACCATAGTTCTGCGACACGGGATTAAAAAAACCCACAGTAATTATGCAATATTCATTGTACATATCATCACAATAAATTAAAATCATTCACGAGCCTTGGTTGATATCCTAAGAATACTAATTATACTTGAAAAACATATTCCCCTTCTAAGTTGCATCTCGAGAGAAAGGGGTTTGGGGGTGGAATGTGATTATAAAATAAAGTTTGAGTCCTTGACTAGAATCCCAAAATCATATGCGAGACTTCATAGGAAAAGCTTGTAAGAAAGGTCTAATTGCCCTTATTTGTTGTGATATAAACAACAAATAAGGGCAATAAGTGGTAAAAAAGCAGCAACTTTTATGAGATTTCTTTCTGCTTATATGGCTAAAGGACCATGCAAAGAAACAACCCATTGTTGTTAACGGTGCATTCAAGGAAAACAACTTACCTAAATAGTCTCACTCCTTGATCAAAACCTTGGGAACTTTGACGTAAGGATCCTCATAGTTTGGTACAGCAGCAATGATAGCTTCCCTGTTGCATGGACATTCAAACGCACATCAACAGTGTTATAACAGTGTTTATCATGACACAAAACTATACGAAACGATGAGAGAAAAACCCATCAATAACCTGTTCTCAAACGTTTCAGGATTATCACAACGCAAGTTGTCACCTTCACTGTCTGTAAGTTGAAAATTTGACATTCAAATTTGAATCAGCTATATGTATGCTAGAAGACAAGGAATGCTACAGCAGACAAACACATCCCCTCCTATTTAATGAATGAGAACTTCAAACAAAAAAGATTCACTTTGTAACTATGTGGTTGTCAGTCTAAATGAGAAGAAGCATGATCAAGGGCTTTCTACCACAAAGTTAAACGAAGGAAATCTGAATTTCTTCATCATATCAAATAGAAATATGACGTGCCAATTCTATAAGCGAAAGTAGCCGGTACAAGTGAACGATGAAACTCAATTTGGATTGCCTGCATTTGATCAAAATGTGATGAGGATTTTCGCCAAAAAAATCATCACAAAAAGCCCTCACCAAATGCTCGAAAAAACAACTACCATGTCCAGTTTCAATAATCTCACGTTTCCCTTCATTCAAATCCCATAAGAATTACATCTTACATTTTCTATAACCACTTTATTGTTTATGCAAATACATAAAACGGTTTTGACAGCATACAAGGATTGTAAAGCACCTGCTCTGATTGAGGGTTCCACACTGTCAAGGTCAACAGCTTGAATTTGTCCAAACCTGAAATAAACAACCAAACATAAAGGGTCTCAAAACACAAACATATCACTGGAAAAAGAAAGAGACAGAGAAGTGCATGCCAATCAATCACTTGTCGGATTTTAGGACCGAATTCTTCAACCTGAAATTTGGAAAGAATATGAAAAACCCACTACATTAAGTGAACAGGAGAGTAAGTTTTGAGTCGTAATGTAGAGATAAAGAAGAGAAAAACCTGCTGTGGGGTTAGTGAAATTCTAGCAGTTTCAGCCAAGCGAGCGACATCTGGTGGTTCAAGAGAGGACCCATTGGCTGTTGCTTTTGTTGTGAATCTTCGTATTGAAGGAGCGGGGCTGATTTTTTTGTGGTTTAGAAGGAAGAGGATGCTATGCTTTGGTGGTGATGGTCCTTTGAGTAGCAAAACAGCTCTGCTTCCCATTTTCTTTCTTTCTTTTCAATGGATTTTCTGAAAGCCTTCCCTAATCCTTTGAATAAATAAAAAGAAGGGTAAATTTTAATTTGGCCCCAATAGTTGTTGAGTGTTTCGATTTCATATAAAGACTTTGATGTGAATCAATCATCCCCCGCAAGTGTCATTTATTTGTTTCTTAGCAATGAAAAACATGTATAAATCACAAAATCCATCCCTGAAATATCATCCAAAAACAGTGGTCAAAATAGTACTAGTAATCCGCAAGTTATTTATTTTTTTTGTTCTTAATATTCGAGGTTCAAACATATAGCAAATTTTTTCTCTAAACAAAAGAAAATAAGGTAATTAATAATTAATTAATTAATTATTGGATGTAATAAACTAAAAACTAAAGAATAGGACGAGAGAACTTGAGAATCTTAGCTGTCTGTTTACTGAAAAACAATTTTATTTTGGAAAGTTTTTTCCATGAAAAAAATTTATTATTTTCTAATATTTCACAATGTCATGGTAAATGAGTTGGAAAATATTTTCTAGTATTTAGTTATGCCGTAAAAAATAAACTAAAAAATAACTTATTGATATTTTAATTTTTGTTTCAAATTTATTAACAGAATATAGATCAAATCCAACATATGAAAAAAATTAAAGGAGGATGAAATTGAAAAAAATAATTAAATTTCATAAATTATTTCAAATAAAATAAATAGCATTCAAAAGAATAAGGATCAAATTTGATAAATAAAAAAGTTGGAAAATGATGAAATTGAAAAAGAAATTTAAATTT
>Ga0325411_1000585_pt1 | contig 38372 bp, 17 predicted proteins | sample PopdelMetagenome_13_FD_206181 | JGI IMG/M metagenome (GOLD analysis project Ga0325411, IMG submission 206181) | Populus deltoides microbial communities from Bellville, Georgia, United States - Xylem-PdIQD-R4 | ecosystem: Host-associated > Plants > Phyllosphere > Stem > Wood/Secondary xylem...
TTGTATGGATTGTATTTTGATGATGTGAGGATTCAAGTTCTTTGATTACCGGCACCATGTGTATTAAATATACATATATAAAAAAAAATTACTATTGTTTTGGGCTTAGAAAGCCGGGTCGTTACATCTTAGAACCAAGGTGGTCTTTGTTGATGTAGCTGATTCCTCTCGTGGGGTTAGGTTTTGCTCGAAGAGTAGAAAGAGAGAAATGCAGATGAACAAACCTAACGCCCAATCATTTTCTCTCCTGCCTCATGTGGACAAGATGATGGTTCTTCTGGCAGTTCCAGACCTTACCTTTTTTCAAATGACCATTCATCTGGGTCTAATCCTTATAGTTCCTTCCCGGGTACTAGTAAACCTGACCTAGGACTGAACAAGGACCCTTCTCCCCTTCCAGTTTCTGGGTGCGGCATCCCCACTTTACATCCTACTGGTGTCACCTCTCTAGTTGGCGCTACCTCTTATCCTTCCCTATTGAAAGGCAAGGCCCCTTCTAGTAGTCACCTACGAGCCCCCTTTGATATTCCTATAGGTACCCCCAACACACAATCTCTCACTTTAGTGCATTTTCCTGAATATACATCTTCAACATCTTGTCACCTGAAGAAACTGATATTGGAGAACATATAGACTTATAGCAGTTCTGCTTAATTGGTTATGTTGCTGGGAAATTCCCAGGATTTTCATCTCCATCAAAATTCATTACCAATTCCTGGAAACACAAAGCAAATTTTACTATGCATGACTCTAGCTGGCTAATTTTTGCTTTCTCCTCTGAACTGGAAATGCTTGATATTCTTGGTGGCGGTCCCTACTTTGTCTTTGGGCGGCCCTTCATTCTGAAAGTCATGCCAAAATTCTTTGATTTCACAGCCACTGATATGATGCATATGCCGATTTGGGTAAGATTTCCTAACTTACCTCTCAAATGCTGGTCTTTAATCTCTCTTTCAAAAATTGCTAGTATGATTGGGAAGCCTGTTCACTATGATGCTCCTATTGCCTCTATGTCTTGGTTGTCAGACGCCAGAATTCTCATAGAGGTTGACCTGCTTGTCGATCTACCTACTTTTATTAATCTAGTCCTGCCCAATGGTTCCCCTTTATCTCAGCAGGTAATGTATGAATCACTGCCTCGCTTCTGCAAATAATGCAGGGTTCTCGGGCATATAGTCTCTACCTGCAATAAAGGCACTAGTCACAAATGTAAGAAAAGGTCCCATGAAGCTCTTGTTCGCTCTGGATGCTCCAGCCCTTCTGCAGAAACTATTGATGTTGAGAAACAACAACCATACAACGAAGGCCTTCATGATGAACCATCCATTATCCAATGTCTGCTGAAGTTCCCACAATTATGGATAAGAGACCTATATCACTACCAGAAAATTGATAAATACAAACGGAAATACCGACGGAATATTTTCGTCGGTAAATTTCCGAGGGATTTTACCAACGGAAATACTCCCTCAGTATATACCGATGGAATTACCGTGGGAAAAAAATTTAAAACAAAGCAAAAAAAAAAGATGACGTGTCATTTTTACCGACGGAATTACCGACGGAAAATTCCTTCGGTAAAATCCCTCAGTAATGCCGTCGGTAAACTGTGAACATTGTTCATCATGTCAATTACAAAGGGAATCACCGACGGAATTTTCCGTCGGTATTTTCCAGAGAGTGTTATTTGGCGGTTTTCTGAAAAAATCCAATTAATTTAAAATTTTCATTTAAATATTACAAACAGAATCACCGACGGATTTTCAATCCGTCGGTAATTGTTGGCGGTTTCTGAAAAAAATTTACGAAATTAAAAATTTAAATTAAATATTACCGATAGAATTACCGATGAAATAATTAAAAAATATTAATATTCAATTATCTGTCGGTAAATCCGTCGGTAACGCGCCCCAATAAAAAGCCTGAATCCCCTTATTTCATAAGAGACAGACTCATTTCTTCTCCTTATTCTTCTTCTTCTTCTTCTTCTTCTTCTTCTACTTCTTCTTCTTCTTCTTCTTCTTCTTCACTATATGTAAAAAACATCAATATATATTTCTTTCTCTTCTTTTCTCTCCTCATCTCCTTCTCTTTTCCTCCATGCTTGGGTATGTCTTCTTCTTCTTCTTTCTTCTTTTATCCTCTTAGTTTTTTTTTTAATTAATATGCTTAACGAAATTTTTTCTTTCTCCTTAGCTTCACTTGCAACTACATTAAGGTAAGATTTTTCTTTTTTCTTCTTTTTTCATGATTTTTTTCACTATATTTGTTTTTTATTTTATTTTTAATTGTTTTTTTTCTTAATAATTGTATAGATGTTGTTGTGAGATTTTTTTTTCATATGAGATCAATTTTTAGTTGATTTATTTATAGGATTTTTAAATTTTTAGCAATTGCAACTTTATTTTTTTTCATATGAATTTTTTTAGTTGAATTTATTTTTTAGTTTTATTTATTTGTTGCAAATTTGTTTGAGTTGATTTTCTTATTCTTTTTTCCAGGCATTTTTTAGTATATATTATACAGTGTTAATTTATGCTAATTTAATTATTTTTTAATTTTTTAAAAATGTTTTTAAATAATTACCGACGGAATTACTGATGGAAATTCCATTGATAATTCCGTCGGTAAATCCGTCGGTAAAAAAAATATATTATTACCGAGGGATATACCGACGAAATGGAGCGGATAAATTTATTTTTTTATTACCAACGGATTTACCGACGGAAAAAAATTACCGACGAAAGATTCACCAACGGAGAATTTCCATCGGTGATTCCGTTGGTAAATTAATTACCGACGAAATATGTGTCTTACACCGACAGAAAAATTCTGTCGGTAAAACTGTTAAATCTTATAGTGTATCTCTTAGGCGCAAAAGGACCAAGCTAGCTGAAACAGGACATTTTGGTGCTAAACACTCTACTTCCTTAAATGTTATTCATATCTCTGATGATCAAAATGTTATTATAGATGTGGAGCCTCCTAAGAGGCAATATCTAAATCGTAGCAGAGTTGCTGTGACCACTAGCTTTAGCCAGCAGAGGAGAGTATCCAAGCCCTCTGTTGTGGCTGATTCAAGGCATTAAAGCCGCTCTGATGATTTCATTGCCTCATCTTCTCTTTTAGTTTCTTTACATTTGTGGATCTCTATTTGTAAGGGAGCTTGTTCCCTCTGTTATCCTTTTATGTCTCTTGTATTGGATTTGTTGTGTTGATCTTGAGCTGATCAAGTCCCTGATGCCATTTGTTTTGGTTTTTGGTTTTCTCTTGCTTCTTGATTGGTCTGTTCTGCCTTTTGCTTGCTTGCTGATGTCTTCATATAGCCATGTTCTCTATGCTGGTTCTTCTTGCTTGCTTTCCCTTCTGCCTTGTGCTGGGGTTAGCCTATTGTTACATTGTAGGTTCTGTTTTTGTGCAGGCTCTCTGCCTGCTTGCCCTCTTGTCTTGTTTACTTTCCTTTAGGCCTTGTGCTGGGGTTAACTTGTTGCTGGGTTTGCCATTTGTGTAGGGTTCCTGCTTGTTTTCTCTGTAATCGGGTTTTAATTGTTGTTGTTGGCTGTGTTGGTTCAGTATGCTGCTGGTTTTGTTGTTGCTTTGCCTGCTTGGTTAACATATAGGTGTTGCTGATTGGTTGTGTGGCTGGCTGTGTTGGTTCTGCTGCTCAATATAATTGTGCTCTTGCTTGCTCTGGCTTTTGAAATGGAGGCTACCCTACCGCAGTGTTGCTGGTTTTGTGTTGGTGCATTGCTTGTTTGCCTCCTCAATTGTTGTTCATAGCTTTAGTTGTAGTCTAGCAGGGCAGTTGTTGCTTGTTTAGTTTCTAGTTTTTTTGTTTAGGACTATTCTCGGCCTCAGTAAGAGTTTGTTCTCATACTATGTTCAAGGGAGCATGTTCCCTTTTCCTGTTTATATATATATATATTCTTGACTTACTGGTTCTCCAGCTCTGTTTCATTTGATCTATAAATTACTTACATTTGATAAAAAAAAGAAAAGAAGATAGGGTCTAGGTATTTTTTTTTTGTGCGAGTGTGCGTGTGAGAGGATCAGAGAATGTGTGCGCCTTTTTCTTTTTATTATTTCTGTTAGTTTTTTTTAATAGTCTCTCCCTATTTTTTTTATGGCTCGCTCTCCCTCCTCTTGTGTGTATACAATCACCTATTCATACGCAAAAAAAAAATTTCTTCTTCCCCTCAATTGCATGATCCTGAAGCAATATAAATTTTCTTTGGTCCTTTATTTTCTTCCTTTTCACTGTTAGTCTTTTTGCCCATTTATTATATTTATTATATTTTTTATTTTTTATTTTGATTTTTTTAAAAAAGGCAACATGAACTTAAAGCGTTTTAAACAAAGAGTTTTAATTTTAAATTTTTTTGAAAAAGATGCTAAAAATATTGAAACTAATTCAAATACATCAAGAACATATTTGTTTTTGGGTTTTTGTTGTTGTTTTTGTTATTGTTTTTTTTTCAATTGTTTTTTGAAAAACAAGGTAAAAAATTAGGTATCAACAAATATAATATATTTCTTGTACTCCTTTTAAAATTGAGTTATTGTATTGTAAGAATATGAATGATACTTTAAATCTTTAAAACTAAGTAAATGCATCTAAAGAGTTTGCGTGTTTGAAATCGAATAATGTAAAAAGTACGATATTTTTCTGAAAGAAAACCTAATTAGTGGTTATACAACTTGAGAAAATAGAGTAGACAATTTATAATGAACTATTATAAAATCAACGTTTTCAATCTCTTTTTAATTTCCAAACCATTTTGATCATTTTGGTGGTATGAATAAAAAAATACTGCATGGTTATATTTTATGAAAGATCACATGTTATTGGGTTAATTAAAAAGAGAAACTATATATCAAAAGTTGTATTCTCTATCTCACATAAATATAAGGTTTGTTATAAAAATTATTTATGAGTCGTATTTTTTTATAAAAGAGAGGGGAGTACACTCCCAATATTGAATAATTTTCTAATTAAATAGTCATTAATATACTATTATGAATAAATTATATCCATGCAATAATTTAAATTCTATAATTGCTATTGGATAAAAATCATATAAAAAAAACTAAAAGAATTGAAGTTTTTGATGGTGCTTCACTCTTCATCTCTTATTCTTTAAATTTTCTTTTTCCATTTTCATCCTTTTTTTCCTATTTTTTTCTTCCAACTTTTTTCTTTGATTGAATCCTTTTAAAGATCAAATTAAAAGACGAAGCTCTGAAATGTAAAGCACAAAGAATACATGATAATCCCAAATATGTGACAATTTTTATTTTGGTTCGGAAATTCATTTTATTCATTTTTCAATCACTCAGCTTAAGAGATGAGAGAGAAGGTCGTTGAAAAATGATGGAAAAAAGAGAAAGTTATTATTTGTAATGAATAAGGCAACAAAAATGGCCAAGTTTGGTCTCAAAATGTTCTATTCAACGAGATGAGTTTTATGGTGGTGGTTTGGCCTTCATTTAAGGTACTTTTTAGATGTTTTTGTATGAAAAAATTAAAAATAAAGTTTTTTAGTCTGAAAATTAAAACATAACTTTCCAGCTAGTTTTAAGCCACCTCAGGAGGTAAAAAAACTAAGTAGTAGACGATGTGTCGAATGCTTAATTTTTGTTTTTGAAAATTAAAATGGTGGACCTGTAAAAAAGAATATAAGCCTAGTTACTTGGCTTTAGGTTTCAAGGCCCTACTATCAGCAGTTTTTCCACGATTGATTGATTGATTGATTGATTGATCTTAATTTTTTTTATTAAATTTAAATGACATCTTTATATTTCTCAATTAAAAAACATGATATTTCAATATACCCTATAGCTAATTAGTTGGTTACACGTGGTATTATTATATTCGTGTAAATACATATTTATTATTAATAAAAGCTTAATTTATCTTTAATATTCATATAATATTATATTAATGAATCTAGAGTAAAGATAAAGTCCAACAGACAAAAAATAATTTGTAAAAGAAATTATAAAATTCTTATTGCCTCAAAGCATTGTTCCTAAAATATTTTTGGTCGATGTTTTCTTAAATATTGAACATTTATTAAAGTCACAGAGACTGATACATAATATGTTCTTTCTTTTATGAAAGGAAGCAATTGTTTTTATAAGCTAAGGTATAAGGGATACTTAGAACTAATATATAAGTGCTTGTCATAAGAAATGTATACTGAAATGACCCACATAAGAATTCCATATAGAAAGATCACCTATGTATATAGAAAGGCTCATATGATAGTTGTGTAAGTGATCCTTAGACTTGAGATCACTAAGTTATCTTATATAGAAAATGTTATGTTTTGATCATGTTGCATGTTATTTTAATTGAGGTAACGAAAGTGCAGACTTTAGGTATAATATGAAATATATGAAAGTACTTGAGTGGTCAAGAGTATATTCATCACCCTAGGTGAATTAAGGAAAATATTTCATTTATTCTCGAATAGTATTGACTAAGAAATCCTTGGCCAAGTGGAATGAGATTTGAAAAGAGTTTTAAATTTTATTCAAATGATCAATGACTATTATATAGAGAACAAACATAATTTAACATGGCGGACATACTCTATGCTTTAGGCTATGTTTGTTTCCCGGAATTCACTTTCCGGGAAACCACTTTCCAAACTTTCCTGTGTTTGTTTGATATTAGGAAAGTTGGTCAACGGAAAATACTTTCCAGTCAAAGGAAAATTTGGCTTGGTTTTCAAGAAAGTATTTTCCTGAAAAATTTGAGCGGAAAACACTTTCTGAAAGTTGTGAAAAATTTAGAAATGTCATATTATTTGCAGATTATATCAAATTTGGTTATCAAACTTTTAATTGCTATATATATTTTGTTTTGAATATTTGTTTTTCAATTTCATCTCTTAAAATTTAATTTTTATATTAACTTTGGTCCTCATTTTTATAATTGTTATTTGCTTTTCCCTTATCATTTTTTTATTGAAATTTTTTATGTATTAAATTTGGTCTCCATTCTTTTGATTGTTACTTATTTTTTTTGAAATAATTTATGAAATGTTAATTATTATTATTTTAATTTCTTCATCTTTCATTTTTTTTTAAGATTTGATCTCTATTATTTTGATTATTATTTATTTTATTTGAGATAATTTATGAAATTATATTTTTTTTCAATTTCATTCTCATTCAACTTTTTAATTTGTAAGATTTGTTTCTCATTAATGCTGTCAAAATCGCGAGTTGACTCGTAAAATCATACGATTTTACGAGTCAACTCATATATAACGTACAAAATCGAGTTAAAAACTCGAAAATGGTCAAACTCGGTCAACTCGGTAAAAACGGACCGAGTTAACGAGTTTGATAAAGAGTGAAAAAAATAATTAACTATCTCTGCCTCCCCTCCCCGACACACCGTCACTCTCCCCTTTCTCAAATCTTAAGGGTTTTTCAAGCGTGCTCTACTGCTCTCGCAGTCTCGCCTCTCCCTCCACAACTCACCTCTACTGCTCTCCCTCCACAACTCACCGAGTCTTGTCTTTGCATAGGCAAAACTCAAACAACAACCGATTTTTGTTCTTTTTTTTTTTCTTGTCAGTGCATTTGTTTATGGAAGTCTGGAAGATAATGGTGAAACCGTGTAAGAATACTATCACTTTGTCCTCATGTATGTTAAGCTTAGCTTTAGCTTGCTAGCTGGAAAGCAAAAACCCTAAAGACAACACTGATTATAGATTGAAACCCCAAATCAGAAGAATTTTTGAGCTGTTTGTTTAGCTTTTACCAATTTCTTGAATATTCTAATAACTGGAGGTCGGTCTATATAATTGGTTAAGCTGTCAGAATGTTTGAACTCTTATTAAAGCAAATTGTAGTAGATTATTATTGCTAGGTTAGGTGTTATTACAGTAAAAGCAAAGTTTGGTAATCGAACTTTTGAAATGACACGAATTTTTCTTATGATAATTTCTTTCGCAAAATTAGTATATAGGCCGCTTTGAGGTGAATTTGGATTTTCTTGATAAGTGTGGTTTGTGGGTTTTGAATTTGGGAGTATTAAATTTAACTAGTCTTGCTCTTTATTCTCATACAAAGCTGTGCTTGCTGTTGCGTTGTGGATCAAACTTCTGTCCATTGCCACCCCTGCTTCACTGAGATCTTAAAAATTCTTTCTGGCTGTTTGATGGTGTGAATCATTATTGCTTGATCTTTAATGTGCCGATTGGTGTAGGTTGCCGAAAGATACCCAACCTGGGTTGTTGAGGGCAAAGAATGGAGCCAAGAAGCTGATGGAATTGGGTTTAGAATTTATTCCCATTGAGCAAATTATCAAGGATGCAGTTGAAAGTTTAAAGAGCAAAGGATTCATTTCTTAAGAAAAAGCTTTAGGGATCAATCTATGGGGTAGAACTGATTAGTGTGTTTATACAGGAACAATCACAGCTTGTATATAGAGGTTACCTATAATGTTGGCAGGTCTCAGTGTTGCCGTTTTGTTATGTGGACAGTTTGAACAGGTTTATATATTTGAAGAAAAAAATAAAAACCTTGGTCTTGCTTTGCTTCGTGTCCTCTTTTTTCTCTACATTTCAGCGTGTCTTTTGTTATTGATGGTTCAAACTTTTGATGTGATTTTTTTTTCTTTGCAGGTTTTTTTAACTATTTAGTGATTGAACATTATGAATTTTACAACGATGTTGTGCAAATGTTTGAGTGTGAAGGAACTGGTCACCAATGTCCCTATCCATGAAAGCATTACTGGTAATGCCTGTTTCCTTCCAGAACATTGTTTTTTTTTGTATTGACTTTCTTTGAATTTGCGTGGGATGGTGTTATGGTGTCTTTGTGATTATGAAAGCATTACTGGTAATGTCTATTCCTTTCCAGAACATTGTTTTGTTTGTATCTTCTTCTTTGAATTTGGGACAATAGGCTTCTCTTGAAAAAATTCCTTACGATTTTATGATTTCATAATACGTTTTTATGATCTGAGTTTATTTTGTATTTTCCGTGCCGTGTCAAAAATACGTTTTTGACAACCTTGTTCCTCATTATTTTAATAAACTTGAGAAAAATAAAACATTAATAAGTTATTTTTTGGCTCATTTTCCATGACATAACCAAACACTGGAAAGTGTTTTCCAACTTATTTCCATTACATTACCAAACATCAGAAAATAATTCACTTTCCAAAAGGAAACTACTTTCCAACAAACAAGCAGGGCCTAATGTTGAAAGGATATTAGTTACACCGAGAAACCGATCACTGAAAAGTTAAGTCAAACCACTAATGACTTTTTTAATATTCGGGGGATCATGACACGTTACTAAATGATACACTTGATTTTCAAATATTAATTAATCAATTGTTGAATTGATAATAAATTAAATTGTTTTATTTATTTAATTATATTTAATTTATATTTGAGCCAACATATTAAAAACCTAGTGGGTCACATACATTAAGAACTATTAGTTAGAAATTAAACCGGGATGACTTAATTAAGTATGACTTGATTAAAATATATTTTAGAAATTAAGGACTAGAATATAATTAATACAAGGATTATATTACTAGAACTAGAAAAATCAAGTAAGGACTTGATTGAGTTAATTTCTAAAATTATTCTGAATTAATATATAGATATTATTCAGAGGACAAATTGATATTTTTTTAATTTATAAGATTTTTTAGATTTTTTTTTATAAATAGTAAGCTATACCTCTTATTTTTTAAGTGTGGCTGTCTGTTAGACAGAAAAACTATACAAGTTACAGAATAAAGAGCTAGCACTCTAGACATAACAATCCCTCTATCCTAAATAAGGATTTAGGAGATTTCTCATTAGTGATTCGTGTTGATTACTGTTGGAGGCTGGACAATTGAACAACTTGTGATTTACGATAACCTAGCATTTAAATAATTATTCAAAGCCAAAGAAGATCAAATCTTCAAGCAATAAATCCTTTAAACAACTCTAGATTTGTGTAATAGGATTTTAAGGAATCATGAATAATTTTATTTTATTATTTTTATTTTTATTGCGTGTATAACATTTGAGAAACTCAATGTATGATATGATAATAGACATGCATAACATTGATATATTTTTATGTTATGATAAAAATCAACTTAAAATCTTATGTATGTAGCGTAGGTATTAAGATGCTGTTTGGTAATGTGGCTGCGGGTGAGGTTCACCCACGACCACATATATTAGTGTTTTGTAATGGAAAAAAAAGTAATTTTTCTTGGTAAGACCCACCAATTTTCGTTGTCATGCCACAGGTTTGGAGAAGCAGCATGGTGATTTCCAGTAAACAGTGGAGCATGATTCCACTGTTCACGTGAACAATTTTTTTTGAAAAACCAATATAGTTAATTGATTTCACTCGCACTATTCACGTGAACGTGAACAACAATTTTTTTTTTATTTTTTTTAAAAATTAGTTTAAGGTGAATTAAATTTACTCGTACTATAATCTCAATTTTATTCCTGATAATATTTTACCTAATTTTATTGCATGCTCAAAAAATTATGAAAATTGTAGTTCTTGTCGAATGAATTTTGTACGTAATGAAATTGTAATTTTTTTTAAAAAAATTAAGCTTTACTCAAAAAACTAGTATTTAATATTATTTAATAACACTACATAAATTAGAAGGATATCGCATGATGACGTAGCATTTGTGGAATTTGATCGCAATTCCAATTATGTTCTTGCCAGGTTCGACCCAGTTAAAAAAATTCAGTTTTTATTTTAATTGTGTTTTATTCAAAAAATTAGAAGGATATCGCTTGATGACGTAACAAAAAATTTAGTTTTTGTTGTTGCGTGCTTAAGAAACCATGAAAAATATAGTCATTGTTGGATAAATTTCGTATGTGATGATATTGCATATAGTTTAATGGAATAATAAAAAAATTTTAATATCAATATTATTTATTTCATGTTGTAATAATAGTAGTTAAATCTATAATATTTAAATTAAAAATATTTTTTAATTATTTTATAAACTTAATTTGAAAAGCATTTTTTTAACCAAACACATTAAACTATTTTTTGTCCAACCTCAATTTCAACCACAGTTTTAACTAAACATATATTTTTCCAAACCAACCTCAACTAAAAATATTTTTTATAAAATAATTTTTTTAAAACCACAACGACAACCAGAATACCAAACACATTCTAAATCTAGTAATTATAAATAAACAAAACATTTAATAATTCTTTTTAGGTAACAAAATAAAATCTTAAATTTGGGACCCGGTTTGTTTTAAATCCCGGTCCGGGTTGCATTATTAGGTTTTGGCTTCGTTGAGTAGTCGGCGTTTATCTTCTATAGCAAAGAAAAGATAGCGCCGGCCCGCTGGAGAAACTGAGATACAGAGAGAGATTGACATTCAATAAAAAAGCAAATTATCGACCATGACTGGTAATTTCCTTTGATTTTCTTAATGGGTTTTTTTGAATATATTGTTTATGATTACATATATTGGTTGGTTGATAATCAGTTCCTTCCCAGTAGAGGAGTGCTGTGCTGCGCTGCAGCAATGGGGCATATTTATATCTTTGTGTTAAGAACTGATTGATTGATTGAATGAAACGAATTGGCAGACTATGGACAGGAGCAGGAGATGGAAATTGAAGCATTGGAAGCCATACTCATGGATGAGTTCGAAGGTACCTTATTTCTTTCTTTCTTTTTTCCCCTAGTAAACAAACTAATGATATGCAATGGCAGAAATTCATTCTAGCGAGAGTGGCTTAAATACTTCTAATCGTTGCTTCCAAATAATAATTTCTCCACAGGTTGGTTGGTTTGTTCTTCTTACTTTACATCCATTCTATCAGATTGGATCACTATTTTAAGTTTTTTTTTCTTTGTATTTTAGCACTGGCTGGAAAATATTAATTTGTTCGTTTTTCTTCACATGTAATACTTTGTTCTGTGGTCAACAGGATGATGACACGGATGAGTCTACTGACATTCCAGGTTATTCTCTTTATTTTGGTGCAATAAACATGTTTTAATTTTTGCTAGATCAGTAAATGAAGGTTATCCCAGCTTCCTACAGACTTTAAGAAACTGCCATAGCCATCCTGTTAAATTCAACTTCATGTTTTGCTTTTAGGACTGTTTTGGTGGGTGCCCTCCTTTGATCATACTTGAGTATTTATTTATTAAGTTCTTTCCCATTTCTTTTGCAGTTCAGCTAGGTCTAGTTTTCTCCCACACAGTAAAGTATCCAGATGAACCACCACTTTTGAATGTGAAGAGGTTAGTATGTACATTTTGCAGACATTCCTATTTGGAGGTGTTCCTTTTTTGATTTAGTGTTCTCTATCTCTATTCAAAATTAAAATGTATTACTTGAAAGAAAATTACTTTTTTTTTTTGTCTGTGGAGCTCGACTTTGCTCTCTGAGTGCTTTCCTTGATTTGTTAAATGCTTCTCAAATACCACACAAACATGTAACAGCAAAGGACCACTGTTTTCCTATTGGCTACCTTCTTCTGAAATCCAATTGAGTTGAAAGATTAAAAAAGAAGAAAGAGAGAAATAAGAGAGGGGTAGGCGAAGACATTAGAGGCACACATGCCTTGGACCCAGATTATAATATTGAGAGTTTTGCCATCAAGGTTTTGAGCAAATAACTAGAAGGCTTGAGTATTCATGGACATTTCGGAATCCTGTATAGGAAAGTTTATTGTCAATATCAAGACTGACTTGGACCTAGAGAAAATAAACCTCAGATTCATAAAACCCTTAGAAAATTGACCAAAGTGCCAAAATACAGAAGGAAATTGTGGTCGCAGAATTACCAAAAATTGAAACCTGAAACAATAAGATAATTTGATCATGAATCAGTAAGTTAGTGACCTTATTGAAAGACTTGAAGCTTTTTATTTATGATGCCTCATGTGCACCACTCACCACTCACAACTCACAACTCATAAGGAGAAGCTGCATTTGCCAATCTGAAAATTGCAAGAAAAACTAGCTTCCTTTCTCCATGGTTGCATCAACTTGTGTACATGTCTCTGCTACAATGTTGTTTCCACTGCTGCGCTGTCATCTCCAAAATCTAGTTACAGCCAGCAGCTCGTGAAAAGGCCTTTAATGAGAGTGGTACAGCAACCAGGTTACCTGCAGCAAAAGTGACTAGATATACAGTTATTGCATGCTACTGGTTTCTTCTTCTGTAGAGTCTCCATATCAACCTTGATATTTCTCTATGTTGACAGTGTAATGGAAATTCTATGTAAATTCATTGTGGCTTGTGCATAGGTTTTCTTTAAAATGCTATTTTCATGAAACCATAGAAATCTTAAACTTAATTTTCATGAAACAGAATCTCTTGGTGTTTTGCAAGTATACTTTTTTTTTTTTCACATTTGTTTTCATTATTTTATAGTATAAGCACTGACAGGATATCAATTTTGAAGTGCAAGCCATAGAGGCAGCTAACCTGCACTAAGTGCTATTTCGAAAGTATTCTTTTCACTCATTAGAAAGTCTGACCTACAAAAATAAAATGATCATAGAAAGGCTGTTGAGTTCTTGCCGCTTTGCTAAACGTTCAAATGCAGCCAGAAAGTGTTTAAACCACCTATCTTGTTAAGTCAGTTGATGGGCTGTGTGGTGCAAGAGCTGGGTGATACTTATGTAACATGTATCAAAATGACTACTGTGAAGTGATAAAAGTGTGACCTATAATTGGAGTATCATATAGATGAACATGCCCATAGACATCTGATTGTTGTTCCTCTCTGTTCCAGCATACGAGGTATCCAAGCAGATTATCTTAAAATTTTGAAAGAAAAGCTTGAGGAAGAGGTAATTACTTGAACTCTATATTTTGATTTTTTACTGTACCTTTTAAGAATGTAATCAAGCTATGGAGGTATCATTCATATGATGTAGCTGTGTCTAGCAATTTCTCATGCTTGGAAATGACGAGGAATGTTAATGCACTCTCTTCATGATGGGTTACCTGAGACAGTGATTGGGTAAATACAACAGAAAAAGCCTCAAAAACACTTTAGAAGAGCAAGAACTGAGATGACATGGGGCACTACAAAAGTGTAAATTCTGTAGAGCAGCAAAATATTCAAGTCTAGATCCTTGATTCCCTGGGATAAGGATAGCTATAAGAACTAAAATCTACCCTCTAAACGTATAAGCTGTTTATTTTTGTTTGGTAAAATATGTTTATACCATAAAGTGAATATACAATTCAGGAAACTGTGAGGTTATGCTAATAATTTGACTTGATAGTCATTCGAAAATCTTGGTATGGCGATGGTCTACACGCTAGTTACATCTGCTAAAGAGTGGCTGTCTGAAAGATATTGTCAAGATGCTATCAATGAGGACATTGAAAACGAAGAGGCAGCTAAAGATGATGTATGTATTCCTCTGTGAATTTTTCTTTTTTGTTGGCTGCATTCTTACTAGATTTAAGTGAAAACATAATTTAGCATTCCAAGATATGTCCACTTGATCTCAAAAGCTTACCAAATCACTGTGCATTGATAATTTCAGATGTTTGCTGATGTCATTTTTATTTTCTTAAGAAGCCACTTCTTGCTCGTTATTCCATTTACAGGTAATTGTCCCACATGGAGAACCTGTTACTGTCGAGACATTTCTGGCCTGGAGAGAAATATTTGAAGCAGAGTTGGCCCTTGAGCGAGCCAAGTAAGTCCTATTATTTGAACACTATATTTCAGGGTCAAGGTTCCATTTCAATTCTGTTATTTGGATATGTTTCTAACCTTGAAACCTTACCATCCACAGTTAGGAAACAAAATCATCATATTTATTGTTTGTGTTTGTCGTTATTGTGTCGTGGTGTTTTCCTAACCCTAAATAAAATTTGTTAGTTGGCATAGCTACCCTTTTTTCATAGGGTATGGAGCGAGTGTATAGGGTCGCCTATCATGTTCATGAGGTTGACTTGGAAGAATTTAATAATTTCTGTGAGGCTGACTACCTTTGTCTAGTTTGATGGTGGGCTTGTCTTGACACAGTTCAATTGCAAAACTTGTGCAACGGATTGTTGCTGCAAACTGATAGTTGAATGATTTTAGAACTTGATGGGTCTAAAGCTAACTATTTCTAATTGAGATAAGGTTGCTGGTTCTCAATTTGCTTTTTTGTTAATGTTCACTTTGAAAACAATTTGATAGAGGGAGGTGGTCAAACCTTGAAGAAGTTAGCATCATTTGTTACTTTTAGGAGGTAACTTTCAAAATATTTTTTTGCTCTCATGTGCAAGAGAATTGTTGACTTCATGCCAAGCAAAAGACTAATCATACAGTAGACTTACCATGCATTAGGATGGACAACCCACCTATAGGTTCTATTTGCTTGTATAAAGAACTGGAGAAAAGAAGAGAATAAAGGTGCTTGTTCATCGGAGTTTACCAAGACTAGTTGTGGAACTTCAACAAGAACAGGTTTCATTTGGAATACACTACAAGAGTGAATTGGTTTGTTCATCTCATTGAAGAAGCCTTCTTTTATGTTAATACTACCCCCAGTGGTGTCTTGAAATTACAAGCACAATTACAAGCACTTCCCAAAGCTTGAATGTTTGATAGATGTCCCCTTCTATATTTTAAATAAACAACAAAAACTGCGTTTTATATCCAAAATGACCTTAATAGGTTTAAAACTACCCTATTTGATGGTATGAGCATTTTGGCATAAAAGGTGATTTGTGTAATATTTTCTTGAATGGGGAGGAGTTTCCTGTCAAACTTCAAAACTTTCAGGAGGGGGGGAGCGGTATTGCAATTTACTCATTATTTTAATTTGTCAATTTTCTATTTAGCACTAGGTTTAAATCACAAACAATCTAGAAGCCTATTTTTTATTCCAAGTGATGTTCTTCATGTTATGGGCAATATATAGTTGAGTCATTTGTTTCATAGATGTCTTTTTACGTTTTATATTAGCAAGCATGTGATGCTACCGTGTAAGGAAAAGTGGATATGCAGTTTCAGATGATTTTCTTGTACATCTCACCTCACAAAAAACCATGTGCTGCATTTTATGTAAACTCTTTATTTCTTAGATTATAATTGGATCACTGGAATAAGTTTTTGTTCAACCATTAATTCATGACTAATGTCTGGGACCATTTTTCAGGCTGATGCCGGAGTCTGCCCTCACAGCCCCAAAGGAGAAGAAGCTTACAGGCAGACTGTGGTATGAAAGTGGAAAAGCGGTATGCTATCCCTGACTTTTCCTCCCTCTTATAAAGTGGATGCACAATTCAATTTCCCATGTTAAGATTTGATGATATTCCCAAAATGTGCACTTAATAGACTGCTCTAAACCATAGCATCTAAAATATTAGTATCTCTGATGATGTATGGTTTCTTGGTGGCTGAGCTGTAGCAGTCATCCTGTTCGCTAATAATGCTTCCCTAGCTGAGCTGTAACAGTCATCCTGTTTGCTAATATTGCTTCCCTACCTGCGTTAGAGATGATATCCCATTTGCTCAATTTCAACTAATGATACAATAATGTTTAATCAAGTTTGGACTGGATGATTAAATAACATTATTCTTTTACCCCCAGTGCTAGCCCTTGGCTGATGAAATTTTATTTTAGGTCAAGAAATATGAATCAAGATGAACCATCAATGCTCTTAGACGTCATTAATTCATCCTTTCATTGAGTTGGCTATTTCACTTGATTAAAGGCATTTAGTAACATTTGAGGTCAACTCTGATTTAGATTGTTAGCACTGGGATGACTCAATATATTGATTGTCATTTTTACTGGCCACTCTAAATCACAGACCCGAGTCCATAAGATACAAGCAATATAGTTTCTAAAATAATTTGAATTCTCTCATACATCTTTTGCTGGCACATCTCAATAGCAAGTTGGGTTCTACTCTAGATGTCTATCATAGAGAAGGGTTCATTTTTAGATAGAAATTGCATTCCAATTTCTAACTGAACCTCTTTTATGCTAAAAGGTAAATAACATGTTGAGTCCCTTCTGCAGAAAGGTGCAGTAGCAGTCAATGAAGGATCTGATGAGGAAGATGAGGAAGAAATTGATTTTGATGACGACGATTTTGAAGGTGATTCTTTATCTTCTTGGTCTACAATTTATAGTTTTGGCATTTTATTGCCATGGAAATTTTATTTGGTAACTTGAATTTAAATGTTGGAACTTTATCACATGCATCCTTTTGAAGTATGTCCTTTCTTTGATGTAATGGCAGATGATGAAGAAGATATGCTTGAGCACTATCTGGCGGATAAATCTGACTCTTCTCACGCTTCAAGGAGAGCTGGGTAAATGAAAGTATTTGGTGTTGAAATTAAGGTTGTTGAAGGCAAGTGTATGGGCATTATCGGCCGAAAATTTAATTTCTTTCTGGGCGTTGTCCTACACGTATTTATATCCTTCTCCCCTATATATTTATTGAGTGAGGAAGAGGGATGTGTAGATCCGAGTGATTTCCTTTTGTTCAAGGGAGGGGCAGGAGGGGTTAATGTAGAGATGCAATCCAGAATTTAGAACAAGTTGAGAAAAATCTAGCACATAAATCGCAGTACTCTATTTGCTAAGTTAATCCATTACCATTACATGTGGACATTGTTAACGTGAAAATAAAGTCATGGTAAGCAGGGACGGCGTGACATATCCAGCCTTCCAAGCCTCTCCCAAGTCTCGATCCCGAGCTCCAGCACATAAAGGCTTCATTCCAATAAATGGAAACCTATACTGAAGATGCAGATTCGCAATGGCTGACAAACAGCAAGGATCTGTTCGTTTCTACTGTTTGAGATGGGGCTCCGATGGATGAAGGAGAACATCCTTCTCTTGCGCCACTAGATACATGTAAATGAGCATTTTTCGACTTGTCGAGCTGGTTAAAAACTACTCCAGCATGACAAAATTCATGAATTAAGTGTGTTGTTGATTCTAAATCCATGAGTTGAAAAGATCAGAATATTAAGCAAAGGAGAGCATTTTTCTCGGAATAGCAACGATGAATGATTGATTTTATTTTCAATCACAGTATTCTAATATTTCACAAGACTGCAACATCTGGATTGATTAATGGGTCCAGAATAGAACACACACCCCCTCGGGCTCTGGCGTCCTTCTATTCTCCACAAGAACTACGGATATTTTCACAATAAATATGTTGTAATAAACCCCCCACCGATTACCTTTTTGTGTCTCAGTTGATATTACACAAGTCGAGATACAGATCTTGGACCTTCCCTGGCATTAAGGATCCGCACGGTGCAGATAATGATCAATCATCTTTATGCCAAGGAGTGCCCTCTTCAGTGATCATACAACTTGACTTCTATACGCATCCTTGATCAGACATGGCTTGAGCAATGGTTAGAAAAGCAGAGAAGACAGCTCCGTGCACCAACGCCCTGAGAAGAACAGAGGATGAAAAGGCAGGTAAGGAAAATAATAGATCTCTCGTGATGCAGACTCAAAATAATTTCATGCATCGCATCATTTTGGCCGTCGGTGGTCTGTAGAATCTCCCTACAACGATACAAATAAAACCAAACAGTGACGCGTCTAAACTAATTTCACTGAATAGGCTTTTTAAACCTTTCACACTTGTTACACATACAAAGTCACTAGACGTGTTCTCAATTCATGAATTTGTGGACTATAAACAACATCATGAAAACCTTCACGGATTCAACTTTTGAAGAGCGTAGTAGATTGAACCAAGTCACCAGACCATCAACTCTTCTAACCATGGCGTCTCAAAACTGTACTTGTTAGATTTAGACTCTTAACGGAAAACACCTCAATAACTAGTTTCTGATACATAGCACACCGTGTGACAATATCATATAGTAAGAAACAAAAATCAAAAACTCATTGCATAATAATATAAATCGTGAAACATGAGAGCTCTCAAGTTGCTTTACGTTGGAATTTTCAGACTGACACTCGTTCCCCAACTGCTTGCTATGTAGGTCGCTTGGATCACAACTCATATAGACTTGATAAGGCGCTTACTCGGGACTCTCCTTTTGGTAGCCAAAATCGCTTGCTGCTTTCAGGGCTCTTCGGTAGATCCGTTTCATTGCTTCCTACCATTAGGAGGAGTAATTGGAAAATACACATAAATTACATCAATAAAAAAGAAAATCCAACCAAACTACAATGTATAATGTTCATCAGGTATATTTTCATCAGTCATCGGAAAGGAGAATGTAGGAATGAAGTACAACCAACAACCCACAAAGAGCGGATCCACCTACTGAACCCCAACACGGACCTAAACACTAGTCATTATGCAGTAATGTAGTGAGAAGGATCCCTTAAGAACACTTCAGGCCACTTCAAACATTATAATCTAATTTGCTGTCTGGACCAGAAATAAATATTTTACAACTTTGAGTTGATCATTTTGGAGTCATTTTAGAAGGAAATCTGAACAAGGTGGTTCTTGCAAGCAGATGACATAGCTTCTCAGTTTGAGCACAAAGCTCCAAGCTTTAAGAAAATCCCATTCCAGCTAGAAAATATTCAAAACATGAAAAAATATAAAAGCAAAATTGCCTTACCTGCAATTTAGATTCAAAGTCCTCAGGTGATCAGTTCAGCAAATTGCACTCATGGTTTAATTCAAGCTCCCCAGCAACAACCTGCACCCAGGTGTATTACTGATTTAGCACATATAAATAGGCTGAATAAAATTGTGAAGACTCAAACCCATCTTGCACAAACAATGATAAACTGACCAGTCTTTTCAATCCACCTTCAACTTTCTAACATAGATTGCAAGTGCAACACAGCTTTGAGACCATATTTGGCCACAGCTACGCTTGACGAAACTAGTCAACCCTAATTCTGCAAATTACAAACCCCGGCTCACCACAACCCTTTGTGGGACAAAAATCCAAAGTAGTCCTACATCAAGCCCTGAAGAATAGCACTCTTTAGAGAAGTTGGAACTATGACAATTATTCAAGTTTCAATGATTTTTGACTCCTACGCTCCTGGACTTCTACAATCTTTTGAATAGTAGCAGAACCTTCCCCATGCAAAAAAATAAAGGAAACAAGCCTACTTCATAATCATGATAAGATGCATTTCTTGTCAAAAGTTATGCTTGGTCAACACTCATCCCCAGAGCATGGGGTGGAGTCATAATATGTCAAACATAAATTCATGTCATTGTTCTTTTTCAACGTGTATTGAATATTTATGGCGCACAAGTTAACTGGAATAACCTATATACCTTCCAGCACCAGTTTGAAAGTCATGAAGGAGGAAATATTAATTCCATAAGGGATTACGCTGGTAACTCCTACCTTGTACAAGGATACGATAGCCTGAATTAACCAGATTAATGGCATCAGATTGATCGATTTCATTCTGGTAACCACAAGGAAATGCAACATCACCCCTTTCACTCCAAGGTTTTGCTTCATCATAGTACTTTGATCGAGCATAAGTCTTTGAGTAGTCTCTGCAGGTTCCACATTTATAATAACACTATAAAATGTTAACAAATCACCCCAGCAACAAGATTAATGATGACTAAGGAAAACACACCGCAAACTTCTCTGCTGCGCTTTGATATCTCTCAGAAAACATATTTTCATGTAATCAAATCCATCCTCATCCACTAAATATCCCTTTGAATCTGTCCAATATTTTGATACATGTTACAAGAGTTGCTACTCAAATAATCCTCCGCAGCAAAACCTCAACTGCATTATGGCCATTAACCCCTAAATATCAGAAATACTGAAAGTGGAAGAACCAAATAAACAAAATTGTGAAAAGAAATAGAAAGCTTTTTCTGTATTTTTATGCTTGTTGACGAGATACAAGATAAAAGACCTGCAAAACCTTGAAGGCATCACTCCTCTTGCAAGTCTTCTACATAAGTTGGAAGAAGCACTTTTGAGAGATGCAGTTGAAATAGAAGAACCTTACATACCTTATCAACTAAAACTCAAAGGTCATATAGATATTGTGAGTTGTGATGATCAACATAGCTTGTTCTTGTTGAGGTATTTTGACTTGGGAACTAATTTGACATGCTGGAGCCCATCACTCAATTTGATTGTATAAAATATTCACGGACAACTAAATGTACCTGATACTGTGATTGGAAGAGCGCCATAACCAATAAGCTTCTCTAGAACATGCATTGTAATCTTTCCAGAACCACTTACAGCACATCTGAATGGGAAATTAGAAAAAAAAAAGCTAAAAATTTGCAAAAGAAGCTCAGCGTCAACTGAATGCTTTATGTAGTATATTAAGCAGCTAATAAACCTAATAAAGGTGAGAAATATTCTGATATTTGAAAGAATCAAACGCAGTCATGTCTCAAACACAAAACATCTCACCGTGCATTATGGAGAATGTAAGAATATATTTCTTAGGCCTATACTATGCCATTGGCTTGAGGGATACTGTCATCAACAGCAACAAGTTTTTGGAGTCAAGGGAGGAACCTTAGTCCTTTGATTTCTTTATTCATGCCAGCAAGCTTACGCTGCACAAAGAAAACCTGCAAAAGCATGATGAATTTGTTAGATATTAAGATGCTTAAACAAGAGTAATACAATGAGCTCAATAAACTCATTAAGAAGAAAAATATATAGTAAACCAGAGAATAAAGAATTTCACACACAGGTAACAATCACAGGCTATGGCAAAACAGAGAATAAAGAAGTTTACACATGGATGCACACAGCTAGAAAGCACAAAACTTAAAAACATGTTGCACGTGCAGTAACTAAGAGTTTGAAGGGAGAATCATTACCAGCCCATAGCCAGTAGCTTCAGTTCGAAGGCTAGAACCAGACCAAAATACCCTGGCCCTGTAAAACTTCCCTGCATGAGTCGGGCATGAATATGAAAGAGGCACAGATAAGTCTCTTTCCATGATGAATACTGACATAACAATAAAATTCAAGCACTTATAATACAAGGTGGAAGATACATTAAAACTTCTGTACAGGAAGCTACAGGAAAAACAGGAAAAAGGCATCTCACATAATAAAGTGTCAGTATGGTTAGATTATTTAGAACTAGCTACCTTCAGTCGAGACTGTAAGGCTCTCTTTTATCCCAAGAAGAGCAGTATTGGCAATTTGATTTTAAAAGGAGAAAAGTAGTCTGTCTGAAGGTAAAAAACAAAGGTCCAAGATTTTGAATCAATTAAAATAGACATGGGCATGATATAAGATTCTGACAAGAACAATTCTCAGTCCCTGTTCATTGTGAACTAGAGTTCCTAAACAAAGCTATGGGTTAGAGAAATCATTTCTTTCCTGTGCGCTTACATTTAGTCGTAGTTCAATGAAGTTCCAGAAATAGAATTTTTTTCAATTGAAACCTTTCGTCTTTCTCAATCTATTTTTTTTTCTTTTTCCCTTAATCTTCACTACCTCATATTACCCTTACATGTTTTACTTTATTTTTACGCATTATTTGTTTGCTAGAAAGTAGTTTTTGTTTAAAAAATAAATTCCGTGAAAGTGAATTATTTTTCGATATATGGTAGTGTAATGAAAAATAAGTTGAAAAACACTTTCCAGTGTTTGGTTATGTAATGGAAAATGAGCTGGAAAATAACTTATTAATGTTTTATTTTTTTCAAGTTTATTAAAATAATGAAGAACAAATCTTACCAATTAAAAAATTGAATGGAAATGAAATTGAAAAAAAATATAATTTCTAAATTATCTCAAATAAAATAAATAATAATCAAAATAATAGAGATCAAATCTAAAAAATAAAAAAATTGAAAGATGAAGAAATAAAAATAAAAATAATTAACACTTCATAAATTATTTCAAATAAAATAAGTAACAATCAAAAGAATGATGGCCAAATTTGATAGATAAAAAATTTCAATTAAAAAATGATAAGGGAAATGCAAATAACAATTATAAAAATAAGAACCAAAATTAATATAAAAATTAAATTCTAAGGGATGCAATTGAAAAAAAAATATTAAAAACAAAATATATATAGCAATCAAAAGTTTGAGGACCAAATGTGATATAATCAGTAAATAATATGATATTTCTAAAGTTTTCACAACTTCCAGAAAGTATTTTCCGTCCAAAATAAAAGGAAAACAATTTTCTGAAAACCAAGCCAAATTTTTTTTTGACCGGAAAGTGTTTTCCGTTCACCGGAAAATGCTTTCCGTTCACCGGAAAATGCTTTCCGTTGACCAACTTTCATAATGGCAAACAAATACAGGAAAATTTAGAAAGTAGTTTCCCGGAAACCAGTTTTCAAGAAACAAACATAGTCTTAGAGAATTCTTATGGATTTGAGTCGAACCCTTCCATCATGAAGCTCTTGTAATTGAATCCCAAACGAATTTTATAATTTTATTTATTTATTTTTGAGTCACAAAGAACTCTTATAAATTTTTTATGATGCAGAGCCTCAAAGGATCCTCATAGGTTTTTCTTTACTTTCGAGTCGAAGACTTTTGCAATTTCTTACAATTGAGTATCAAAAGGCTCTCGCAAATATTTCTTTACTTTTAATTCTTAGAAGTCTCTTGTATTTTTCTTATGTGATTATATATTAGAGGACTCTTATTAATCTTTCTTTACTTTTGAGTCTTAGAAAACTCTAGCATTTTCTTCTACAATCGAGTCTCAGAGGACTTTTACAACTCTTTCTTTACTTTTGAGTCTCGAGAGACTTTCACAAATCTTTCTTTACTTTTATGTCTTAGAGGACTTTTGTAATTTTCTTATACGATGTTTCAAAGAATTCTCACAAGATATGTCTTTACTTTTAAGTCTTAGAGAACTCTTGCAAATCTTTATGTGTTTACGTCTCAAAAGACTCTTACAAAATTCTTTATTTTCAAGTCTCATAAGACTTTTGTAAACTTAAGTCCAAAGGATCACTCCTATGAATTTGAATCCCAATTGATTCTTTTAATTTCAATTCTTAAGGTTGGTCGCCTCTCGGTTTGAGCACCTTTTAAATTTTTCTTGTATACACCATCTTTTTTTTATAAGCTTACTAAACAAGCCTAAGAAAAATTATTATTTATAGACTTTCTACTATAAGCATTGTAAAAAGAGGGTAACTATCATAACTCAATTTTGATCCCCCTGTTTCGATCATATATTAAAAAAAATCCAAAAAAGCGCATTTTTTACACAATATGGTCAAATTCTCTGCCATTTCATGATTTTCGACAACCTTTTCATTTATCATTTTTATTTTAATGAGTTTTCAAAAATTAAAGTTTTGAAAAAAAAGTAAAAAAGTAATGACAATAAAATAAACAAAAAGCTTAGTGAGCATAGTAATAATTAAGGATGACATAAAGGACTAATATGAACATTTCTAACCCCTTCCCCAAGCAATTTAAAGATTAAAAAAAAGAGAGAGAGAAAGATGTGGAATGTTAAAGACTGAGATAGGAGAAGAGAGAATAAAGAGTAAAAAAAGAGAATATAGGATAAGAATTAAAAAAATATTAAGTAGTATATAAAAGGGGTGGATAATAGAGGGAAAAAAAGAAAAACATTGAATAGAAAAAAGAGAGAATTTTTTGTGTAGAGAAAAAGAGAGAAAGAAAAAGATAAAAGAGATTAAAAAAAGGGGAATTGTGACAGCCCTCCCCTCTTATTTTTCTCAGCCATTAATACAACAACCACCATTATAGACAACGTTACTCACCCCAACACCATTGACAGCCCATCCTTCACACCATAGCCATTATCCTTACCAAAAAAAACTCAACTCCCCACGTAGACAACAACAATGTCAACTCGGTAGCCATCACCATGTTTTTAGTCGACCTAAACCAACCTTCTTCTGTAAACCAAACAATGACAACACCTTCTTCATCTCGCTCACCATAATAGCCTCCACCAAAAACATTTAATAATAGAAATAACAGCCTAACCTGTGATGGAGAAAGAGAAATGAAGAGAAAAGAGAAGACTAAAACTTCAAATGACTTAATCTCCTTTCTTAGGTGGTGGTATGTATTACTTCCAGTGTAGAGAGGAAGAGATGGTGACAATTATTTCAATTTACTAGGTGATGCTCCTTAACAGCATTAATGTGTGGTTCAATATGCCAGCAGTAGTGATGACATGGAATCCACACACCAACACTATCTAGATTGATGTCACTATTCTAATCATTTTTCAGCTTCTCCCGGGTGATCCCAACAACTTTTAAAGATTTTTCTTGAACCCTAAATGATTTTTTTTATTATTTTTAATGCATTATTAATTTTTTTTCATTGATTATGATGAATATTTAAAGTGTTAGGGCCCATACCTTTATGTTACAACCCTAAGGCTATGAGGTTGTCGGGGCTTTATTGTTTTAGGTGGAATAAAGTTATAACCAATACTCCACGATGGGGTTGGGATGATAGGTTGCAACAGGTTTATTTGAAACATAATGGTTTAACCTCGACATTGAAAGTTTTGTGTATGTATGTATGTTTAGATATTTATTTTCAAACAAATAATGAAAAACAACATTGACGAGTTTTATCAAGTTAGAGTCATGATTGTTTTATCAAACTTGGGTATTAACAACTAGGTTAATGTGTCTCTTAGTTTTTATGGACCGACGTAGGCCTGGCGATTTAAAAAAAAAAATTGAAATGAAGTAAGATTTTAGGAAGTTATTGAAAACTTTTTGATGAATTTAAATAGGCAGAATGTTTATTGACTTTTGGGTTTGAAATTTTAATTTTTTCTTGTAACGATAATAAATTGTTATGGAAATAAATAAATTAATAAGAAAAAAGGTAATAATTAGGGGAAAGAATCCCAAAAATTTAGTTGAGAAATATTAAAATTTGTTTATAAATCAATATGCGAAAATACTAATGATCAGGAAAAACTACAAATAATAAAACAAATTATTAAGGAGGGGAAATTCTATAAATAATGGCAAAATAGCCCCCTTCTACTTTAAAAGATTTGGTTAGCCCTACTCTTAGAGAAGAATGGTTTGATCTTCATTTTTTTCTAAAAGTTTTGAGAGATTTCTTCTTATAAAAACATGTTAAGCATGTGTTGGATAGATTATTATGAGAAAAGGTGATTAATATGTGAATTTAGGAGAAAGTTTAAGAGATAAAAAAAGTTAGAAGCATGAGAGAGAAACATGGGGTTTTTAAGGGAGAATGATTAAAGGAGGAGAAACCTACAAGAAGAACCATAAATTAAACTCAAAACCAATTTTTACTATGTTTCTCACTAATTATTTCGTTATGTTTTGGATTTGGGACAATTTTGGGTGAAAACTTCATTTCAAGTTAGGGTTTTTGAACAAAATTTAGGGGAAATGTGTTTAATTGTAGAATTGTTATAATGACATGGAATATATGTTAGCTAGAGTAAAAAATAGTTAAAATTAAAGAAAAAACAATAGATGGTAATGGTCTTTAGGGCAAACTAAGGTACATGTAGGGGGGATAAGAATTTAGTGGAAAACTAGTGAAATCGTGTGTTAGTTTGAAATAAATATGTGAAAAATGTATTTTGAATCGAGTGTTAATATTCATTCTATAAATTGTGTTATAGATATTCTAAGAAAAATGATTTACATATTATGAAAATAGTGAGAATTGTTGAAATGATATGTAAAAGTGATAATTAGAGTGTGTTTTGAGTGTGTGGCATACAAAGACAGAAGTGTAGAATATAATTTTGAATACTAGCTAGATTCTTAAAAGTACTGAGTTTAACTAGGTGTGGATTTTGACAGTTGTTACGTTGTGAGATTTCATGAATATGGAATTGTTAGATTCTACAATATTTTGTATTTAGTAATGTGCTAAGAAAGAGTGAAATATGTTTATATTAAATGAAAAATTATTGACTTGAATACGGACGAGTCAATTTAGGAGACATATTGACTGGTGTTGTATCTTCTTCTTGAATTGGGAGAGGCATGAGGAGTTGGGCTATCAATTGGAGAAGTTATGTCTATAAAAGAAGCATGTAGGTGTTCGACACCTCATTCTCTTTAAATTTTAGTATATTTCTTTAACATTGTTTTCTTCATTATTGTATCATTATTAATTAAGGGTTGAAATGAAAATTGTGGTGTTATGTTTTGAAATGGAAATAATGTATTACTTGATTGAAACGAGAATATATAAATCAATTGTAGAAGATATATTTTGATATGAATTAATTACAAAATATTTCTTATTTATATTAGTTGATCGTGTTGACAGAACTAAAGAGATGTTATGATACTTAGTTAATCATGTTAACAATAATTAAGGATATATTGTTGATATTAATCGACCATGTTGATAGAACTAAAGAAATGTTTTGATATGTAGTTAATCGTGTTGAAGGTAACTAAGGATATGTTGTTGACATTAGGTGACCATGTTAATATAACTAAATAGATGTTTTGATGCTAAGTTGACCATGTTGGCGGTGACTAAGAAGATGTTTTAATGCTCAATTAACCTTGTTGATGGTAACTAAAGAGAGATCATTGATACTTGGTTGACCATGCAGATAGTAACTAAAGAGATGGTTTTGATACTTAGTAGACTTTATAGATGATGAATAAGGTGACGAGTACGATATCTAGTCATCCGTGTTAACGACAACTAAGGAGACTAATGTAAATTTTAGTTGGTTATATTGGCAGTGACTTAAATAAGTATAGACATACTAATTATCGATGTTATGGCGAGAAATTTTGAATTATTACTAGTATTTAGTTGATGTTTTTTTGTTAATGATAATGAAAGCTTCTTGATAAGGTTTTCGAGTTATTTATATATATATATATATATATTCCTTGTAGGTCCATCTCATTCAGCAGCTGCATGTGTTTGGTATTGTGGTAGCTTTTGTGGTTGTGGTTTGAAAAAAAATTGTTTTGCAAAAAGTACTTTTAGTTGAGATTGGTTTGGTATTTATATATGTTTGGTTAAAACTGTGGTTGAAATTGAGGTTGAACAAAAATTAGATTAACGTGTTTGATTAAAAGAATGCTTTTTAAATTGAAGTTATAAAATAATTAAAATATATATATTAATATTGATGGTTTTTTAATTTAAATATTGTAGATTTAACTATTGTTGTTACATCATGAAATAAATAATATTGATATCAAATATTTTTTATTGTTTCATTAAATGATCTATAATTTTATCACGTACGAAATCCATCCGACAAGGACTCCACTTTCCTTGGTTTCTTAAGCGCGCAACAACATCAGGTAAAATATCATCAAGAACAAAATTGGGATTGCGATCAAAATCTACAAATGCGCTGGCATCAAGCGATCTCCTTCTAATTTTTGGAATAAAACACAATTAAAAATAAAAATAAAAATTGATTTTTTTTAACTGGATCGGACCCGGCAAGAACAAAATTGGGATTGCAATCAAATTCTGCAAATGCTACGTCATCAAGCGATCTCCTTCTAATTTTTCAAATAAAACACAATTAAAAAAATAAAAAATAATTTTTTTTCACTAGGTTGAACCCGGTTCAATGCATTTAGCTTTGAACCGGACTCGGTCCGACCAGAATAGTGGATAGTGACTCCACTGTTCACGTGAACAGTGGAGTTTCACTCTCCACTATTCACTTGTTCACTTAAGTGAATAGTGGAGAGTGAAACTCTCAACTGAACGTCCGCAAGTTTGCGGAAAGCAGCTGAGAGCTGCTTTCCGCCAACCTGCATTTTATATTAAAATCTACATGGGTCCCACATACACAGTAAACTATGTTGTGGGATTACTAAATAGGTTGCGTCTGCGTTTTGCTTCAAACGCAAACGCAACCTCCTAAACAAACGGACACTTAGTTCACTTAGATTTTGTTAGGTATATAGCCTATGTAGTTTAATTAGTTATGTTGTTGTAATAATTTTATTTTGGAATGAGTTTAATTACAAAACTTTACTTAAAATATTATGTACATTAAACTCTTTTGTGTTAAATTAAACTCTTTTGTGTTAAATTCATTCATGCATTCATATTGTAGAGAATATAGTATACTAATGAAAGAAAAAAAGTTATAATTGTTATAGTTGATTGTGGATAAACTATGAAAAAATCTTTAATAAATGAACTAGTGGTATGTATAAGGCATATGTGTGGAAGTTACTAAAATATGTTTTATGTGGGATATAGCGAGATGAAATTTTGGACAAGGCCACATATAAGGGAGGCTTTACCAAAATTTTGTTAAAATCAAAAAAATTATAAATTATAAATAATAAATGAATGGCCTGAATTAAAAAGTATATGTAATGTTCAATGGATATGATTTATGAAAAGAAAAATTGTGCAGGTAATATCTAAAAATAGTGTGGATGAAATAACCACACCGATAAGTGATATATATATTAAATCATAAATTTCATTTCGCATAGAGTCAGCATGAAATGTTGAAGAAGTAAACCATTGGTAACCGATGATGAATGATTGGTAATAATTTAAAGGAGAATTATCTCATCACTGGTTAAAAAAATAATTGTCCTTATTTTCATAAATATCATATGAAATGTTGATTTTAATACATATAAACTAACAAGATGTTACAGATTTGTTCATCATATTTTGAAAACTTGAATTTTTACAATTAGGTTGATATGTCTTTTAATTTTAGAAATCCATATAAACCTAACATGACATCTTTAAAAAAAAAAAAAAAAAGGTTAATAATAATTCCATGAGTCTCCAAACTCTTTATGGTAAATCCATGTTTGTATTTGGACATCCTTTCCAAGTAATCTCTATCCTATAAAAGTTTTTTGAAAAAACTGAGCAACAGATGGAGAAAAACAAGCACCAAAATAGAGCCAGATTTGCTATAAAATGGGCTGAAAAAAATCACTAGAAAAAAAAGCTCAAAACCAGGCCTAAATGAGGTGTTTGATGGGCTCAAAGTTGTGCCCATTGCAACAAAAACCAAGCCCATTGCATCTAAAACAAGCCCAAGCTTGAAAAAAAAATGGTGCAAATTCAAGCAAGAAGAGAGACGGAGAAGGCAAAACCAAAATTGTGACGATGCTCCTCCTCCATAGACTTCCCATTAACACATGTCAAATAGGAAGGGTCATCTCTTCAAAAAGAATCTAACGCAACTAAAAACTCCTTGATTAGCCACTAAAAGTTGCCACACCCACCTCAAGTATATAAGAACATTATTCCAGACGCCAGTTCGTGGGCGTCACGCGTTTGACATTTTTTTGTCTTTTTTTTATTATGGTCCTAGATTCCATAACTCCTCTCCAAATTAATCCGTGGTATTAGCCACCTATCAAAATCACCCTTGAAAAAAATATTCTTCGTCCTAGGGGGCTTCCTCAACCGAGTTCTCAACGAACAACCCTTTTCCAAGTACAAGCATTGAACACGGTCCACTTCTTAGTCAAACTTGTCTCCTTTGTAATTGATTCTTCTACCTACTTGACTTGCTATAACACTTATCTTCAACTCCTATGAACGTAACTCAAACGAGATCCTTAACTCTCATATAAAGGGACTCATGTATGAAATATTTCTTAATACTATTTTCACTTGCATTAACACAAAGTTACAACACCTCATAAACAAGTTCAAGCATTGATATTGTCTTTGTTCATTTGAGTGGAAAATGGATGATTTGTGCAATAACCTGCAGTGAAAGAGATAAATTCCAAGAAACACAAATTGCCTATCCTACCCTTTGTGATTATTAGCACTCTAATAATATATAATAATTGAAAGAAAACCTATTTGAAGCTGTAAAAGGAAAAAAAATAAATTAGAGTTATGTAACTTGTATTTGTTATTAACAATAAACTAAAAGAGAAGGGAGTTTTACTATATCCCTCCTCACAAAGCATTTTTCTTTGGAATAATGTTTTGCATTTCTTTTTTTTTCTTCTTTGATTTTTTTTTTAAATTTTATCCTTTAATATTATATTTTTTTTATTTAGTCATCACACTCTCATGACACGGATCTTAAGTTTAACAGGTTAACCCGGTCGACTCAGATTTTTTTCTTTTTCTTAATTTTTCTTCAATTTCATCATTCAATATTGATTTGATTAAGAATTAAACTTCATGATTTGTTTTATTTACTTTTCATTAGGTTATCCTGATCTGATCTTATGACCCGAGAATAGTGCTTAACAGATTAACCCGAGTTGACTCAAGTTGTTTTTTTTCTTTTATGTACTTTTTTTTCAATTTTATCATTCAACATTAGATTGGTTGAAAATTGAGTTTCGTAATCTATTTTGGCTTACCTTTTATGAGAATATCTTGGTCTCAAGATCAATGTCACGTATTTTGACATTTTAACCTGGTTAAATCAAATCATTTTTTTTTTCTGAGAGGTTATATCAGTCCCATGACCCAGGTCACAGATCCTTCAACATTGGACTTGCATTTTATTGGGTTGTCCCCATCTCATGACCCAGGTCGCGGGTTAACCTAATTGACTTATTTTTTTTAATTGACTTTTTTTTTAATTTTTTCAATTAATAATGTGTTTGATTGGGAATTAGGTTTCATGAGTTGTTTTGATTTTTTTTCTCATTAGGTTATTCTAGTCTCATGACCTAGTAATAATGCTTAACAATTAACTCGGGTTGACTTAACTTATTTTTTATGTCATTTTTTTAATTAAAATTTTTATAAATTTCATCGTTCAACAATAGGTCCAACATGAGTAATTGAGAATCGAGCTTTATAATTTGTTCTGACTTTTTCTCTATGGGGTTATCTCAATCTCAACATCAAATTCACGGATTTGATAGATTGACCTAAGTTAAATCAGGTCAGTTTTTTTATTTTTTTTATAAGGTTATCTCAATCTGATGACTCGGGTCATAAGTTTAACGGATTGACTTATGTTGTTTTTTATATTCTTTTTTTAATTGATTTTTTTTTAATCTCATCATTCAATATTGAGAAGGTTGGAGATTAAAATTCATAATATATTTTGATTTGTTTTTCATGAGGTTATCTTGGTCTTATAAACTAAGTTGCAAGTTTGACATGTTAACTTGGGTACTTTTTAGGTCTTTTTTTAATTGATTTTTTTTTCAATTTTATCCTTCAATATTGAGTTGATTTGAAATTAGACTTCATAATTTATTTTGGTTTGCTTTCTATAGATTTATCATAGTCTCATAACCGGGTCATAAATTTAACATGTTAACTCAGGTTGTTCAAAATTAATCTAATATGTTGCTATTTTAATATTAAAAAAAATCATCTTTAGTAATATTTGAATATTTTTTCAACATCCAAGAAAAATTTAAATTTAAATTATTCGCAGCATATTGCATGTAAATCATATAATAAAATAACAATTATAGTTTTACCTTCTCTCTTTCCTCTTAATCATTGTTGCTTACCTCCCTTTTGTTCGATAATCATGATAGATTTAATAATATTCTTAAACAAACAAATGATGAGTATGTTTGACAGTATAGTTACGGCTGCTTTTCAAATAATTTTTTGTGCCGAAATACATATCAATAATGTTTTTTCATTTTTAAAAATTATTTTTGACATTAACACATCAAAACGATCTAAAACATATAAAACATATTAAATTTTAGCAAAAAAAATTAAATTTTTTGGGAACACGGTGCCCAAACGGTTTCTAAATTACCCAAGTATAAAAGGCTATTTTTCATTACTATTTTCAATAACAATGATATTAATAATAATATTAAAAATTATTATTACTATTTTCATTAACAATGATATTATTTTTCTAAAATTAAATTTATCATTTATATATATATAGTTTATATTCATGTTGTTTTTTTCATGTTTATACTTTGTAGGAATTTGAACAAAATAAAGGATGCTTTAGATTCCATTAGTTTTGATAATATTAACCTAACTTTATATTTAAAATATTTGTGTTAAAACGTTTTACTTTCATAGTATTTTGATATTTTGTTTAAGTTAAAAATCTATTTAATCTTGACTATTTAGAAATATTTTAAATTTTAAAATTATATTTGTTTGGCATTATATTTGTATTGCATAATTTATAATTAATTTATCTTGAATTTAAATTATGTTTGTTGAATTATATATATATATATATATGAACAGTACAACCCTGAAACGGCACACCGAAATACTCCGAAACTGAAACATTTCATTCCAATTGAAAAAACGAAACACCTACCGAAACGAAATTAACAACCTTGCTATAAATACCACCAAATAATGCAAATATTTGTGTTCTAGTCCTTCCAGTCTCCCTATTATGTCCCCCTTAACCCAACACAAATAAAAAAAAAATAAATGGAATGGAAGCAAACTAAAATGGTACATACAAAATACCACATTAAACGGTTCAAATGAACTTAATTATTAATTAAAGATTGAAGTCTATTTTAAGTGATAAGATTGTTCAAGCGGAAGAAGAAGAAGCAGCATTACAATGATTAAAGCCATACCAAACAGCATTAGGGATGAATGTGTTGTAGTAAAATGTAACAGAAGAAGTGTAATAGCCAGATATGGTGATAGACTCAGGTTTCCAGCCATCGTAGCCATTTCTGTAGAGGTACACATAGCAGATCTGGTATGTACACGGCCCATCAATGTGAAATGTATCTGTTGAGCAACTCTCAAATGTTCTTGAACGTGGATCATCAAGTCTCGGAACATATACCTGGTCATTCATATATAATTTTTTTTTTATCAAGAATTGAATGCCAATGACCCAGAACATAAATTAAACCTCAAAGAATTAGGTTGTATTTTGCAGCATTCATTGACAGTACTTTGGCATGAATAAGCTTAAATTATCTGTATCTACTGAAGGTGATCTGAGGCTAAAGTTCAATTAGAGCTGGTTAATTTTCAGTTTACCTTCTTACGAAAAAAAGAATTGTATTGATAAATAGATGATAAATTAAACAAGTATATTATTGAAGAATAAGCTTCAAGGGGTAAAATGAAACTAACCATGTATATATACACCCATAAACAAATGCTTCTAATGAACCAAAAATCAAAGATTGCTTCTAATAAGATTTTGACTAAAAATTAATTATCATATGCTTCTAATAAACTGCTGCTGTGGAGCCTTGTTTGGACACCAACCTGATACCCATAAGCATCTCCAAATGCAAGGCTGATCCGATCACGTGTATACCGACTTGAAGAACAGCTTGTTCTTATTGTCACCGTGTAAGAACAGCTGCTTGCAGTATTCTAATAATCATGTACATTTACGCCATAAGAACAGATATATAGATAATTAACTAAAGAATTAATAATTAGAGTAAACAATTTCATCAGATCTTCTTAATTCATACATACATGTATAAGAAGAAGAATCTACTATACAATTTACAGGTTAAATCCTTTAAATTTTTTTTGCATATATTATATCAGTCATAAAACTAATTAACTTGTCTTGAAAGAGCAAATATATAAAAATCCTCTAATTATCTACAGACTACTTCATACCTGCAGTGTCGTGTTGATCTTGAAGGAAGTGAGGGGCTGTGGCTGTGTAATCTTTGACTTGGCTTGTGGCGGTGTGAATAAAACAGCCAAATACAGCCAAAAAGTCACCAGTGCTTTGCCGTCGATCATTTTTTCTTGAACTAGGTGGCCAGAAAGTGAGAGGGATGGGTAGCAACTGTGCTTTAATACAATTAATTTTGCCTCTGTATTTTAGGGGCACAAAATAGATGAAGGGCATTCCAGAAACAGAATAGGGGTACATCAGTCTTTTGCTTCTCTCATGTATTTTAGTGTTTGTTTTTTTTGTGACATCATCCGAAACCTTATTTTCTAGATGCTTCTTTATCTAATTGGTTGTGTTTTTTCAATTTTAATTTATTCGGACTACGTTGTTTATGAGTCAAGATTAAGCTATTTTTAAGTAATTTTAAAGACCGACTTTTAATTTTTAAATTTCTTAAATTTTAATTTAAAAATATAAAAAAATGAACAAATCTCGTTAATGATAAAACCGCTCTTGAGTTTCTTATCCGATTACATAATTTATTAATGTATTTCAGCGATACTTTTAAGATTATGAATTAAAAAATAAATTTAAAAAAATTATAAATTATATTTTTTTTATAATCAAGATTTTAAAAAGAAAATTTTAGTAAGATTCATAAAAAATTATAGTCAAACATTTTAAAATTATAGTTAAAATAAAATATAATTTTAATTATTTTTTATCACATTATAAAACAAACCGTTTATTATATTCGGGATCTCGTGACCAGTAATTTATAATACTCAGGCTATAATGACCTGGAATATATATGTCGTATTTGCTTTTGTAATTTTGTAAAATTAAAAAATTTTTCTTTAAATTAATGAATATTTTTATATTATTTTAATATATTAATATCAAAAATAAATTTTAAAAAAATATATATTATTTTATTATATTTTTAAATAAAAAATAATTATTATCAGCTATTTGTCTAACCTCTGTATACCGGAAACACAGCTAATACGGTATGCATTGATTAGAAATAAATGAGTGACACATGTGCCTAGACATATACCATCAATATCTACCAACAAATCTATACATAACATGGCCTCGACACATAAGCCGAGATCTAGTCAATAGCGCACAGTAAATCTGTAAGAGACTAGACCCAAAACTACTAAACAAAGTGTCGGTATTACATTAGTATTTCTACTGTAATAGTTGTTATTTTTTAAAAATATTTTTTATTTAAAAATATATTAAAATACTATTTTTATTTTAAAAAATTTATTTTTATTATTAATACATCAAAACAATCTTAAAACTTTAAAAAAATTAATTTAAAGCAAGTAAAAATAAAAAAATTTCATAAACACGATTTGATCGAAAAAACAAACACAACCTACATCTTCTCGTGTTACATTCATATTTGAATTTATTGTCAAAATTTGTATTTTAAATTTTATTTTTTTACTTAAAAATATATTAAATTAATATTTTTAAAAAATATTTTTTTGATAATTTTGATATATATAAAAAAATTAAAAATATATTATTTAGATATATTTTTAATTAAAAAAATATTTTAAAAAAATACTGCATTGCAAGATCGCAACAAAAGCATTCCATCAAAATCGATTAATTATTATACTATTCTTATACCTGTGTTATGATACAGTAGGATTCTATGTTAGTTTTTTACATAAAAGAAAGTATTTCTTATGTTTTAAATATGTTTTTGGATATCATAATTTTTAATTGAGAAGCAAAATGATGATCATCACGCTTAATAAAATAAATTAAAAAAATAAAATGATAAATTAAAAAAAATTGTTAATGCTAATTAAATAATAAAACATGAAGTCGTTATTCCTAGTAAATGTAAAAGATAAATACAAATATAAATATTTGACACCAATTATCCATTTTGTTTTACACATTTTCATTTATTTTATGTTAGAAGTTAATTCTCATTCCTAATAACAAATTATTTTTATATAAAATATAAGAGAAAAACATTACATATAAATTATAATAATATCTTTGAAGCTTTGTATATATATATAATTATTTTTGAAAAAATGAACTGAGTACTTAAAAAAAAAAGAAGATAGTATTAAGCAATATCTAAATAGAAAACATTTATGAAAAAAAATAAAGTTAGGTGCTACTAAACCTAGTAGACGAGCCCCAAGTGCTTGGCCAACCATAAAATATTACAGGGTCGCGCGTCTACCAATATGTTTTTTAAATAAACAAATGACTTGTCATATACTTTATTTATTTTTTTCATAACCAAGTGATAGATCATCTTTCATAGAAGATGACCCGTCACATGTTAGATAGGAAGTGACCGAAAAATTAGGATTCGAGTTTTTTTAGCCATAAAAGCTATTGTTTTTACTTTTTTTTACTTAAAAATACTTAAAATCATCTAAAAAACCTATATAAATCTATTTTGAGCCCCGAAACACCATCTCCATTGATACAAAAATTGAATTTTTTATTGGATGGAATGTGACCATATAAGAACTTTATCTATCTTCAACATTTTCCATGGATTTTCTCTTTTCTCTCTCAACAATTAAGGTCTAAAACATGAAGAAAATCAAGTTCCATACCAAAACATGAATAGCTAAAATAACAAGGACAAAATGATAAAAAAAAATTACAACTTTAGGGACTAAACTAAAGTTTTTTGTGACAGATTAGTAATTGAGCTTTTTTTATTCTTTGTCAAATTTAATTCTCATTCTTTTAATCGTTATTTTTACTATAGTTAAAGCTTGATTTCACAAAATTGATTTTCAATCAATCTTTGAATATTGTTAATATCTTTATACATACAGGGTAATGCAAATTGAAAGAATGTAAACATAAAAAATTATATTAATGTAAAATGAGATAATAAAATTACAAAGAGCAAAAGTTTGATGACTAAAATGATTAAATAAAAGGATTGTATTGTCCATATAAACAATGCAATCCACTGTTACTTGTGTCTCGCTGAATAGTTCATGTCGCCATAATGATTTACCATTATGTTTTAGTTATATCTCTAATAGGTCTTCATACTCTTCTAAAAATATGAGACTTATCTATAAAAATATAGATATTATTAGCTAATTGGCCTGTAATTCGTTGCGATTCGTATCAAAAGTTTTTTTAACATAAAAAAAGAATGTCAAGGCATTGTCAATGTGTTTTCTAGCACCAGGAACAATTTTAATTGTGAACTAAAAATTGAGAATCATGTGCTAATAAATACTAAAGAGAGTGGTTAACAACAATTAAACCAAGTGAGAGGTACCTTGATATAACTCGATCGACCCAACAGGCTCAAACATGACCTGATCAAATCCTAAATTGACTTAAAAAAAATTCAAGATGACCCCATCTTAGCTTTTTAAAAAATATCGAGATAGTGATGTTTTGAATTGACCCGGGTCAACCAATATTAACATATCAAACCCACGTCCAATCTTGTACTCTGTTGAGTTTAATAACCTTATTTTATGGAATCTATATGTTTTTAATCTTATGAAAATAAAAATAGACATGCACATGCAAGCTAAAGAAAACATTTAAGAAAACAAATCATGAAGAGCAGTTCAAAATGAGCATTTTCTAATGTTATAAAAATAATGTAATAATCTTATTTGAAAGTAAAAACTTAATTATATTTAATAAAATAACATCCTTAATATATATATTTTTATTAATTAATGTTGACGATATTTAATTAAATAGAAGAAAAAATAAAAAAAATCTCATAAAAACCTTAACAAAAGAGGCTAGACGTCTAGGCCCAGGTAGGCCAGCATGCCTAGCCCATATTGAAGGAGGTTAATTGCACATGGGCCTATAAGGCCAAGCTTACATGTCTAGCTTTTTTTTTTTTT
>Ga0325411_1000588_pt1 | contig 38278 bp, 28 predicted proteins | sample PopdelMetagenome_13_FD_206181 | JGI IMG/M metagenome (GOLD analysis project Ga0325411, IMG submission 206181) | Populus deltoides microbial communities from Bellville, Georgia, United States - Xylem-PdIQD-R4 | ecosystem: Host-associated > Plants > Phyllosphere > Stem > Wood/Secondary xylem...
CTGCGGGGGGGGGGGGGGCCCAGCTAAAAAGCAGAAAGGAAGGAACCTCCTTATGTTAAAGGAGCACCAAAAATATGGTAATGTTCATAAGAAATTGAGCATACAGTTAAACTTGGTGGAATTAAACGAATATCAAAGTTACCTTGCTTCTAAGAGTTTGAGAACAAAATATTAAGGTTTCCAGATTGCTAGTGGCATCGTGAAGCAAATTATCAGCAACCTAAATGACAAAAAAGACACTGATTAATATTTAATGAAACAAAAGGAAATAAACTAATTTAAACAGGTGGGGATTCAAAAAAAAAAAAGAAGCTAATAATTATAAAATTTCTAACAAACTGAAAACACAATAATTAATCTACAATGAATTGAAAAGACATAAATTAACTTGGGTTGGATAGTGGACAAAAAATGGTATTAACTGTAAAATTCCAAATAGAATAATTGCAACATAACATAGCTTCCAAAAATCCAAAGAAAAATGACTAATAGAATAACAAGTACAACAAGCTTTACAGCCAAAGTGGAGAGCGGAAACAAGACAGTTGGTAAAAGTATTGAGAATAAATTAGGATAGAGACTTCGATATTTATTCCAACACTGGTTAAGCCTTGCTATTATAATAACTTGAGGATCTATAAAATTAATATTCATGTAATGTAATCTATATGAGACTCATCTTTGGTATATATTCCGACTTCCTCGAAGAAAACTGAAAGAAACAGTACAAAGTTTCTAAGCAAGCCAAGCCCAAAACCACCCAACTAATAAAAGCCAGAACCTCAAAACAAAGCCCTAATCTCTTATCCTCGTTACAGAAATTTGCAAAAGCAAACAGATACCAGTTTTGAAATTAGATATGAAAAAAAAAAAATACCAGAACAAAATGATTGTCGCTGCTCAACAAAATCTTCTGGCAACAACCTCTACCTCAAACCAGGTTTATGTACTAAATCTGAATTCTGTAACTGTAGCCATACGTCATTCATCACATCCTAAAATCCCCTTCTCGTGTTAGAAACATTTCTATCCTATTTTCAGCTCTAATGCAGAAACAAAAAGGGTCATATTTCTTCTAGATGGTAAAAATAACTCTAATTCGGAAAGTGAAAAAAAAAAAAAAAGACGAAGAAAAAGGTAAGTAGGTTAGCAATGAGATCCAAAAATTGAAACTTATAATTCTAATTTCTCCTAATTCCAACGTTTCTAGATAATTGAATAACGCTCCAATATAAAAAAAAAAAAAACGAATATTACAATCAACTCCTTCCACTGTACACGAAACAATTAAGCACACGCAACACTCAAATTCCAAACAAATTCAACACTATAAATTGTAAGAATTTATATAAAATGAAGCTGAGAAAATATTAAAAACAAATCCAGCTCTGTGAATCTGGTAACTACTTCACAAACCTAATTGATAAATCCATTCATAAAAGAAGAGGAAAAATGAAAGCAATAAAAAGTACCTGCCAGGCATCGATTGTGCGTTGAAAGTTTTGTAGCCATCGATCGGCTTCCATACGAAACACATCGTCTGGATGATGGTACAGCGCATTTAGAGCTTCTTTCACTGAATTTTGAAGCTCCATTTCTCAAAACAAAACAAAAACTTCACAGAGAAATCAAACGTTTAATTTATTATTATAATAATAATAATAGAGAGAAAGAGAGCTTCGTTTATTTATTATTTATTTTTCTGATAAAATGAGGGGGGTTTTGGCGCCCCGTCAATAGAAGATTTTATGGGTTTTGGGATTTTTGATCAGAGTAGTAGAGTTAGAGTTTTTGGGCCGTCTGATTTACTTGATGCAATTTAAAAATGGTCATTGACTTGTCAACGATCATAATGAATGATCCATTCGTACACGTGGCGGGTGACTATACGGATTATTATTGCTAGGGACCCACGAAACAGATTGTCAAATGAGGAAAGCTTGAGCGGATAAAGATAGGCGGACATGTGACACATCTTGATCTTGCACGCATTTTCTCGAGCAGGTTTATTTTTGTATTTTAAAATTATTTTAAAAAAATTTTTATTTTTATTTTTTTATTTTAAATTATTTATTTATATTTTTAGATTATTTATATATATATATTTTTAAAAATAAAAAAATATTATTTCAATATATTTTCATATAAAAAATATTTTAACAAATTTTTAATATAATTTATGATGTTTGGAATAAGTTAGTTATATAGGATTATAATTTTAAAAAATATATTTTTAAAAAATAAAAAATTCAAGAATGCCATTTGAAAAATAAAAAATTCAAGAATGCCATTTCTTAATAATAATAAATATTAAGAAATATCATTTTAAAAAATATAATATGTTCTTGAATTTTTTTTCTTATCATATTTTTTTAATATTTAGTTATTTTAATATTACTTATTAAAATCATGATCCACAGAGTTCACAAAGAAGAGTAAAGACAAAAGGTGAAACCAAGACTTCTGGTGTGGTGGAAATACTAGGTGGATCCTAGTATTACTTTAATATTTAGTTACTTTAATATTACGTATTAAAATCATGATCCACAGACACAGAAAAGAGTAAAGACAAAAGCGAACCAACGCTTCTGGTGGTGTTGGAAATACCATGGGATGTTTGATTATGCGATTAAAATATTATTTATCTAAAATTTAAATAATTTTTTTAAAATTAATTAATTTAAATATTACTAGACGCGCTCTTAATTTTAGACTGCTTGTGTAATTTTTTTTAAAACTTAGAAGAACTTTGTTTTTTAATCTTCAAACGTTTTAGATAATTTCTGTAATTCTTAATATTTAAAAAAGGACACTAACCTTTTTTAAAATATTTATTTTAATTAGATACATAGTCAAAAAAAATGTTTATTTAACAGGGAAAATAAAAAAAACGCACACTCATGTTCTTTTTCTTTTTAATTTTTGAGTTTGGACTTATTAAACGATTCAATTTTTACTGGAAAAAGGAATTATGACAACAGAGAATAAGATGGATAACAAAATAATTAAAAATTATGTATCGAAACTAGATCGTTTTGACAAAAAAAAAATTAAAAAATTCTATGACATGCTTCTTTCCACCTGTAATTGGTCAGTTTTTGCAATTAAATAAGAGAGAGACGAAATGAAGGTAAGAAACACTGGATATGACACTAATAAATTGCAATTAATCCCAGTCAAATTAAAGTGTTAACTCACTAATAAAATATTTTTTATTCAACGTAAAGGTATCATCAGATTTATACACGCGTCAACTAAAATTAAATCTTTTTTTTATATTTTTAAAGGTGTGTCCCCACATCAACTTTAGTGCGTTCAAATGAAATTTAATAAATTATTGTTATAATTTGTTTTTAAAAAGTGGTCCACAAACATATTTGAGAGATGATTAAAAATTTAAGTTTAAATAAAAATACTTTAATATAAAATAATACCATGTTTTAAAATAAATTACAGGTAAATAAAAAATCATCTAAAAAAACTCTTAATTGACATGTATGTTCAAAACAAAAACCTCAATCCCACATTAAAAAATTACAAGTATTTTTTGTGATTTATATAGTGAAAAATTTAAAATTAAGTTTATAAAGCCCAAAACTTTAAAATGAGAGAGGTCTTACGCTAAGTAGATTTTGTACTTAATACGCGTGTTTACTTACTCGACATGACATTGGTCTAGTTTAAGGAATTCATTGTACAAGCTATTTAAATAGTATTCTTTCTTTTTAATCTAGGTATACCCACTTATCCATGTCTTTTACTTTAAGCTTCCAATGCATACTATTGTTTTCTAAAGACTAAATTGTGAGGGGTTTACTGCTTGTCATTAAACGAGTATTGGTTTTCTACTATTTAGCCCATTAAAAGGTTAGGAATAATGATATGACTCTAAACTCATGAATGGATTGAGTTTAATCTTGCTTCTGTTAAAAGAACGTGTAACAGTTTGGTCTTACTCGCTAAAAAGACTAGTGTGTGGTAATAGAACTTTTAAACGGTAGTTCGAGAAGAAGAGTAAGTGGTTTGTTAAACCTCTATAAAACTTGGTGCACTCTATCTAAACTCTCACTCTTTTAATTATTGTTTTTATATTGTTTATTGCTTCTGTATTTGGTTGAGTGCTTAGAATTGCATGTTATTAGGTAAAAAGTTTTTAATTTGTAGTTTTACCTTGCATACCTAACTCACCCTCCTCTTTGGTGTCTATGCTGCCTTGATCCTAGATCAACACTATTATTTTCTTCAAAATTGTTTTATTTTTCTAAATGTATTTGGTCGAGACCTTTAACATAGTTTCTATCATGAACTTTGATACGTTCTTAATCATTATTGGTATGGTCTAGGTTGACAACATCTTTTTTCTCCTATAATTTGTTTTTACCTATGAATCTGTTAAAACAATATTTCTCCATTAGGTTTTCAATAAAAATAATCAAAACCATAACATACATGCATTTTTAGGCTTTAAAACTCGTTTATAAAGCCCTATGGGTTTGGGCCCACATTAAAAAGGCTTTTTAGTTTAACATTCCAAATCTTTCAGGACCTATTCCTATTTTTTAATAAAAGCCATGTCCAAAATATTTTATTATTGTGTTTAAAGTAAATTGACTTAATACGAGCTATTATTTTGGACATTAAGAGGAGTAACATATTTTCTTTTCAAATAAAAAAAAATCTTAAAACTTTTAAGTACAATATTCACCAAGCAATTTGGGAGTATTGATCTTTTTAGTAAAGTTTCCACAATATGCATATTAATAATTAACAACATTGAAAACAATAAAGTTGAATAAAGTTATCCATTTATTATGAATGTATATACACAAATCATAATAACGGTGTTTACAAACATTAATGAATGGCAACAAATTAAAAATTAAATCATAAAGAGATAATTGTTAAATAGCATACCACAAAGCAAACAAACCCTAAAAAATTCATTGTCAAAACCATGTCCATAAAGGACTTTGATGTTACTAGATTCTTTTTTAGGTAAATGAAACCATATGAGTCATTGCTTGGATATTCAAAACTGGGGTATAAAAACCTTATTCAACAAATATTATGAGTGAATCTCGATACCATAAGAAGTGAACCTTAACAAGGCAAGTATCTATGGACCTTGTTGCATAAACTAATTTTAACAACTTTTCTTAGGATTTGAGCTATGTTTAATAAGCCTAACATAAACTCATTGATTATTCATTGGTATGACTTAATAAACTACTAGTCATAAGTTATGATTGAGAGTGACTAGTTATAGACATGTTAATTCATTAGATGTTATAAAAAATGATAGCAATTAGGAGTGGCAAAAAATTACAAAACCTTAGAATGGTTAGGTTTAAACATCCATAAAAATATTTAACTCATAGCAGGAAACCCACCATCACCCATGTACAGAGACCACTAGTAGATTAGACACAACAAACTATTATGAATAGAAAACAAGCTAATAATATAGCTTACCTCAATTAGGATGCTTCATAGTGATAATATATTTCTTTTAGTATAATCAATCCCTTACATATACCTCTGCGAATCATTTAGGGTCTCGTAGTTACTATAATACTAGATAATGACTCTTTATCACAAAGTTTTGGACTTTCCCTTTTCACATATAAAAACATAACTTTTTCCTTTCTAGAAAAGAGGGTGGGTCAGTGCAATATTAGTTATGCTAATGACTTTAGAACCTAGCTTTACCTTTTTATCTTTAACTTTTAATAATGTTTTTGTGATTATTTATGTATTGGTTTAATTTAGAGAATGAATCCTTATTTTATTAATGCCACACATATATCCTAAGATGATCCATTTTTTAGCTACATAAATCCCAAGATAATCCTTTTATATTTACATGGATTCTTAGATAATTCTTTTCATATCAATGATGTATATCCCTTGATGATCCTTGCTCATTTTTAGTTATATAAATCCTTATATAATCTATTTTTTAGCTGCACAGATTCCAGAATGATCTATTTACTTCTATATAAATCCCAAGACGATCTTTTTCATTTCAGTTGTATGGTTTCTTAAATGATCATTGCTCATTTTCAATTGTGCGAATCTGTAAATGATCCCTTTTTAATTGCGGGAACCTTAAAATGATTCCATTATTTTTATTTAGATTGATCCTAAGATGGTTCCTTTTTATTGAATCCCAAATTGATCCTTTCATTTGTGCAGAGGCTAGTCATCTCGTATTTGACCTAAATTTTTAAATTTCTTGCATTTTAACACCATCATATTCTTTACAAACTTACTACACAAAGCCTATGAATTTTTTTTTCATGGCTTTGTATCGTAAGCATTGTAAAGAAAAGAACAATTATTATAACCTATTTTTACCCCAAATATTTTTTAAAAATATACATACTTCCAAAAAAAAATTGTTAGTTGATAAAATATCTCGGGTTTTAAATGAGTAGGACATTATTTTTAATTCAAGAAGAATAAATTATAATTGAAGGAATTAAAGAATCAAAGACCAAATTTATCAAATTAGTTAATTTGAAAGGTCATAGTAATTCAATGAGGGATTTAATTGAACAAATATTTGATTTTCATAATTGATTGTGACTTCAATTGAAGGTTTTCATAACAAAAAAAAAGTCAATCTTTATCTTTGTCCTATACCAGACCTTAGCTACTAGCCTTTTTAAATTCTCTTAAACCTCACACCTCACCATTATCATTGCACTCAATTTAAGTGTCGGTTCACTATCAACAACTCATAGTGTTGTCATCATCTAATCTTCTATGATTTCCTTTTATCCTTTGCAACAAAAGATAATAATAAGGATTGGAACTTTACAGGTGTAAAAGATTAGAAATAGACGTTTAAGTCTTGTTCTTCTCATGCTAATATTAAAGGGTCTATTTCAAAGAAGAGTAAAATAGAAAGCTTCCTTCTAGAAACTCCTAGACCATATCTTAATAATTTAGATGTAATGAAATCTACAAAATGTCCAAATTATATTATTGTTATGGCTTTGAAAAGCTTATTGACAAACCTGCATTTAAAGTGTTGAACATTTTGTAAAAATAAGTTATTATGATAGAGAACATTTCGATGCTAGTGGGTGAACCACTTGGTGGACAACATAGAGAACATGAAAGACAAACTAAACATGGAAGGTCTCATGATAGCCAACCCCTCTTTAATTTATTTGACAAATAGATATCAAAACTCATTATAAATAAGAGAATTTTCAGCAAGCAAAACAAAACGAGAAAAGAGACTAGAACAGACAATAGTAAGATAAAAGAAAAAAAAAACTTGTGTAGCCAAGAAGAAAAGAGAACAACCAACTCTCCACCCCTCACAGAGGTGATAACTTATATACCTCTTCACCATCTTTCCAAGCCCTCTCGTCTATCTTCCAACCTTAAAACCAACCCTTAAACATCACAATACAACCTAGAAAACTCCAGCTGTAATCCTCATAAAACAACCTTGAAAACTCAATCCAAACTAGAACATTGTTTGGCCTTTAAGTCATAACTAGAGCTACATACCTAAATTTTAGGTGTTAGTTACCTTTACGAAAAGCTAAGACATATATCTAAACTTTTATGAAGGATCTAACTCAAAGTTTTATGGTTTAAATGCTTTAAATCCAGCTGAAATTAAAGCATAAAACAATGATAGTAATTTATAGCAGCAATAAAAATGTTATCAAGCATTGCTCTTGACTATTTTAGCAATTTTATGAACCTCTTCTCATTCATTGAAGGTTAGTTTCAAACCCAAAACATCCTTGGAATGAATATTTTGATTTATCATTAATTTTGATGTGTTTTGTGAGGAGATTTTAGGATTGTGCAATGTTTATTGGATTGATTTTGTGTTGAAATGATGTTGGTCAATTATTTTAATCTTGCATACCTATTCTTACATGTAAGGATTATATGGAATAACATGCTTATAATTGATTTTAGCCTTGTACATGGGCTTATGTAATAAAGGTTCTTAAGTGTTTATAACACTTTCGGGGGATAATTAACCTTGTTTGATTTTTATCCATTTTATTGGTAATTACATGTCCCTCATCATTCAAGACATAAAAAATTATCACCATCAAATTTTGTAGAGGTCTAACCCTTTCATATATAATTTTTTTTAAAATACATTCTTGCATCCCTTTTGAATTTACATATGTTTAGCTAATTATTGATGTCAAGTTGGCATTTTTTATGTTTGCATTTTAAAAAGAAAGGCCAAAAATATTTCTCTTATTTCATACATTCATTTCGGATTTTATAACTTTTTTTATAAAACCAATCAAGGTTTGGGTGCAATTAAAAGGCTTTCAAAAAAGATGACATTTCAAAATTTTAACTTTTTTTCAAACTCACAATGAATAAATGTTTTGTAATTCACTCATGGAATTTGAGATAATAGATTCATAGTGAGTTTTATTTTGAATATTAACCAGAGATAACACATTTTCTTTTTCATTTCAAATTTTCATTTTTAGTCTAATATTCACAGATAGAAAAATTAAGAGTATTAAGACCCCGTTTGTTTGATGGAAAGTAGTTTCTTTTTGGAAGTAAATTCCAGGAAAGTGAATTATTTTCTGATATTTGGTAGTGTAATGAAAATAAGTTGAAAAACATTTTCTAGTATTTGGTTATGTCATGGAAAATGAGCTGGAAAATAACTTATTAATGTTTTATTTTTTTCAAGTTTATTAAAATAATGAAGAACAAATCTTACAAATTAAAAAGTTGAATAAGAATGAAATTGGAAAAAAATATAATTTCATAAATTATCTCAAATAAAATAAATAATAATCAAAATAACAGAGATCAAATCTAAAAAATAAAAAAATTAAAAGATGAAGAAATTAAAATAATAATAATTAACATTTCATAAATTATTTCAAATAAAATAAGTAACAATCAAAAGAATGAGGACCAAATTTGATAGATAAAAAATTTCAATTAAAAAATGATAAGGGAAAAGCAAATAACAATTATAAAAATGAGGACAAAAATTAATATAAAAATTAAATTCTAAGAGATGAAATTGAAAAAATATATATTCAAAACAAAATATATATAGCAATCAAAAGTTTGAGGATCAAATTTGATATAATCAGCAAATAATATGATATTTTTAAATTTTTCACAACTTCCGGAAAGTGTTTTCCACTCAAAATAAAAGGAAAACACTTTCCTGGAAACTAAGCCAAATTAAGTGTTTTTCGTTGACCAACTTTTCTAATGGCAAATAAACACAGGAAAGTTTGGAAAGTGCTTTTCCAGAAACCACTTTTCAGGAAATAAACGCAACATAAGTTTTTAGTATAATATTCACAAAGTATAAATCAGAGTATTAAATCTTTATTCAACAAATATTACAAGTGAAGTCTAGGTATCATAGGATATATGAACCTTATTGAGGCACCTTTCATAAACCTTTTATAAGATTTGAGTTGTGCTAATGAGCCTAACATAATTAGTGTTGCTTATTACAAGGAAGATGAACTTCTCATTTTAGTTTTTAATTATTGTTAACAATGGTTTTTTGATTTATTATTTCATATATTTTTTTATTAATCATATACATTATCTTTCAATTCCTTAATTAAAAAATAAAATGATATAAAAAAATACATCCATAATATTAATGCCTTTATTTTTTATATTAAAAATTAACTTTGAATCCAATATCAAATGTAGCATTGGTGCACTTACTAGTGGGTACACACACACACTAGTAACTTTAGTCTATTTGGAAAAGCATAAAATAGCACAAGTGAAAAAAAATAGAAACACAAAGAAACCATCAAAATAAAAAAAATCTTCAATGTTAGGTCGGTTCATCGCATATGAAGTGCCTATTTTAGAGTTTGATAGATGTTTTTTAAAGTGTGTTTCACTTGAAAATGCATCAAAATAATTTTTTTTTTAAAAATTATTTTTAACATCAACACATCAAAACGATCCATGATTTGACTTGATGATGAACACCTATGCAATGACCAATAATTTACTATGATTTAAGCACTCATCCTATAATAGTTCATCAAAATCTTTTAAAATATAAAAAAATCTAGTCGCATTTGTATTTGGTTCTTTATCTACGATTGAACATTCAAATGCATTACCCTAATTCATTCTCATTATATCTATAACCATACTCCTATAACCATTACTATTATCATCTACAACTTCACGCACGTTGATAGAACTAAAAGTTGACTTAACCATTATTTTTACCACGGTCTTAAAAGGAATATATGGTTCTCCGTGTGCAAACTAACACAAGTATATCTCTATGAACCCTATATATACTATATCAAAATGCCAAAAAAATAACATTTTAAAAGTGAGTCACTACAAAACATAGATAGTTTTGCTTACTTAATGTGAAAAATATTCAAAAACAAAATTAAACCAGAATAGAAATGATGATATATCGAGTATTAGGGTGGCTGAATTTGTGATGATGAGAGTTTGATTTGTGACAAAATATGGGAGTGTTGTGTGCTATTTTCTGCATGGTAAAATAGAAGAAGAAGAGTATGAGCGAGGAAATATTTCGGTAAATGTCACTTTAATTTACCAATGAGTTTTTTATGTTGATATTTCTGTTTGTATTTGATATTTTCATATTAGTGCAACAAGTCCTTGTTTAGGTGTTCTTCTAACCAAGGTACAATGCTCAAAGGAATATAAACTCAAATATATTTCTATAATAACGGACCTAAACTCTAGGTTAGAAAGAAAATTAATAGAGAAAATTAGAGCTTTAAAATTAGAGGAGCTAAGCTAAAAAAAGAGTAATAAAAGTGTAAAATTTATAGAGAATTTTAGGAACCAAAACTCCTTCATGAACCTTGATTACTCTTTATAATACCAAAATTGAACTTGAACGTTATGGCTTTAAATTATGTCTTTTAAGCTGAAAAAACTATTCAAGTTTATAAAAAATCATTGTCAAAGAAAATTGATCAAATTCTATCATTCATGAGCTAGTTTGGACAATATAATAGGCTAGAAAAAATAATTCTTCATGGATCAAGTGCAAGCCCAAATTTAAGTTGAAAAAAATAATCTTTTGTGGTTCAAAAAATATTTTACAATAAACCTAGACCCAGACTAGGCCCGAGCCGAGATCACAATTAAACATAAACATTTTGACTTTATATAAGATGTTTTTTAAGTTGGACTGGTTAATATATTGGGCTAAAGAAAATAATTTTTCATTTACCAAACCTTAGCCCAATTTTGTGGCCTAATTTTAAAATCAACCTAGTTTAAGCCTAAGCCGAGTTGAGTCAAGCATGTGAGTGTAAGCCTAAAACCCATTTTATTTAGATCCTTTTTACTTTAAAAGTTTGGGTACTATTTTTTGAGTCAACTGTTAACTTCTTTCATTTTTACTGTATAAACATCAAGAAAAGCTTTTTTTTTTCCTTATGTGAGATAGAAGTTCTTAGAAGGTTTTGAATTTCTCTAAACCATGTTATCTAAGAGTTCTTTAAAATTAATTTTTTATCCACTTATAATTTATTTAAATCATGTTAATATTTTATATAAAAATTTTATTTTAGAAAATAAATTTCAACAAAGTTTTAATTTAAAAGTATATAAACTTCATTTTTAAATTTGCTTCAAATATCACTACTAAAAAACAAGGTAAAAGCATCGGTAATTAGCAACGAAATATTTCAGATACAAATTTAGAAACAGATTATCAATGAATTATATATATACTAATTTTTTAATATTAGCAATGGATTTAGCAACAAAAAATCAATTACTAAAAAATAAATTAATATATTAAAAATCAGCAATGAATTATTCATTGCTAATACAAAGGCACGGTTTTCAATGACTGTGCTGATAAAGAGAAGAACAAAATTTAAATTATATATATATATATAAACACCCCCACACGGTATATAATTGGTACAGGTATATAAACGAAAAAACACCTGGGAGAAGACAATTAATTACTCCAACTCAAAATCAAACAACTTTCATTCTCCATATAAAAAACCCTAACCCAATCGATTTGTCCCTTTCTTCCTTTTCCAGAAACCCACCCCTCCTCTGTCACTTTCTCTTAAATTATTGTCCCGGAACATGTAATTCCAAAACATCCCTTTTTAATAACCCCACTTTTGCTTTCTTTAACTTCTTCTGTGTTGTGCTCTGAAGAACCCACTTGCAAAGGACGGAACCCACTTGCAAAGGACGGTGGTGTGCTCCCACTTCCAAAGAATCGTGTTGTGATCCTAAGAATCCACTTGCAAACGGTATAACAAATTAAAACAGGTATAATTAGAAACCCATATTTGAGAGATTTTATTTGTAATTTAGAGATAATGTATTTTATTTTATTAACTAATTTTATTGATGAGAATAATAATTTTGTTTGATTTTTTTCAAATTATTTGTTAAATATGGCTTTTATCACATGCTAATATTTTTAATTATTAATGTAATATATTTTATTTTAAATTTATTAACTGGGTGAGGTATAAAAAAAAATATACAGAGGGGGGGTTGAGATTTATGTTGAACAGATCATGCAAAACAGAGCATGAAAAATGTTGTGGAAAGTAGCCTAACTACAGTTGCAAAACTATTGCTTTCTTTGCAGTAACTAGTAAAAATGTTGCAAAACAGAGCATGTAAAAAGATGTAATCCTAACTAGTGGTATAAATTACTAGTTACAAAAACCGGAAAAGACTAGGGAGGGAGCTTTCTTTGCAGTAGCCTTCTTATCATTTGTGCAATTTCAACAATTTTTTAGTAATGGCACTGCTTGTGTGCGTCCCCATGCTTCTATTTAGGTGTCCATTTGTTGAGCTTTATCTTCATTCTTTTGCACGAGCCCAGGAAAACTTTTAAGTTTCACCATCCCTTCATATGAAGCCCTTACTCATTTTGGTGTTGCTACAGTCTCTGCTGAAAATATTGGAGGAAGTGGAAGTGTCATATAGCTTAACGGTATTTTAAACATTGTCCTGGCATATTGAGTTATGATGCAAAAATGCTTAAACACATACATGCTAATGCAATATTTACTCTTACTTAGATCACAATGCTTAAATAATGTTGTTACATATAAAATATAACATAAGATTCATTACAACAATTTGGCATGTTTTATTATTTCTTCATATAATACTGTTGGTCAATAAAATCTAGTATATAGTGATAGTCACACCATAAATAAAACCTTATTTTCTAGAAGCAAGCAATCACATACACAACTTTTTGGATAAGCCTCCTGTAAAAAATCTATATGGGAGCAGTGCATGAGATGAGAAGTTAACAACTAGGTATATATGAAACTCCAAAATCATACGCACACATAAATTAATAGTTTTAAGTAAAAATTTAAATAATTTAAAATTTTAATACAAACATTCATAATATCCATAGATTTTCATCAACCAACAATTAATAAATTTAAAATAAATAATATATCGGTGTTTCATCTCAAACAAAAAAATATCTCAATTGATAATTTTATTAACAATGCTTACATTGGATTTTTCTCAAATTCAGTAATATTTTAGTTAATGTTAAATTAAATCACATCTTATGATCTCTCAATTAGAGAACGTAAAAACAATTAGCAATAAAAGATGTATTGTAAGAGATTTTCATTTTTAAATTATTAGCTAGTTATTAATGAAGTTATTTTGATAATTTGTTATATAAAGTTTTAAATATAGATTAAGAAATATATTAAATAATATTCTAATTTTTTTTGGTTTTAATTATGTTAAATAGATTAATATGGACGAACGATCATGGATGTATCGTCGTCGTAGGGATGGTTATATTTGTCTGGAATTTATTGCGGGTGTATGAAGATTTATTAATTTTGCATTTTTAATTGATGAAAATGTATCTGGAGGTAAAATTAGATGTCCTTGTGTTAGGTGCAAAAATCAGAAGTTTTTAATGGAAGAAGATGTTTATAAGCACCTGTTTTCAAGAGGATTTTTACCTAATTATGAAAATTGGACTGTACATGGAGAACCTTATGTTTCAGAACCAATAATTGTTGGACCTTCATCAGTTGGGTGCAGTCATGTTGTGAATGATGTTTTTGAAGAAAATTCATATAGGAATATGGTTCTGCATGCAATGGGGGTTGGTGATACATACTCTAATGATATGGTTTCTAGTCTGATGGCAGCAGAAGAACTTCCAAATCCAGAGGCAGATAAATTTTATAAATTACTTAAAGCTGTAGAGGAGTCTTTATAGGATGGGTGTACCAAGCAATCTAAATTATCTGCTTGTATACAATTGCTTAATATGAAATCAACTCTAAATTTGACTCAAACTGCCTTCAACAAATTTACTGAATTTACAAAAAGTTGCATGCCTGATAATGAAAATTTGGTTTCAAGTTTTTATGATGCCAAGAAATTTATGCGGCCACTTGGACTTGGTTATGATAAATATGATGTGTGTCCTAATTATTGTATGTTGTACTATGGGGTAGATGCAATGAAAACAAATTGTGACTTTTGTGGAAATTTACGATACAAACCTAGAAATCCTACTAGTAAAGGTTCTAATAAGTCAGAGAAACAACTCCGATACTTTCCCTTAACACCAAGACTTCAGAGGCTATTCATGTCTCCACATCATGCCAAAGATATGACATGGCATCATTTTCATAGGTCAGATGATGGAGTTATGGTACATCCATCTGACGGGGAGGCATGGAAGAAGTTTAATCAAGACCATCAAGACTTTGCATCAGATCCACGAAATATTCGATTAGGATTATGCACTGATGGTTTTAGTCCATTTAACATGTCTTCAAATGTCTACTCTTGTTGGTCAGTAATTGTGACTGTTTATAATTTGCCTTATTGGAAGTGCATGACACGACCATTCATGTTTTTGTCAATGATTATTCTTGGGCCGAAGAATCTGGGGAAAAATCTTGATGCTTTCCTACGAACATTAATTGATGAGTTGAAAAAGCTATGGTTTGATGGTGTCAATACCTGTGATATATATAGGAAGAAAAATTTTCAATTAAGGGCAGCTTTGATGTGGACCATTAGTGATTTTCCAGCTTATGGTATGTTATCGGGTTGGAGTACTCATGGCAAGTTGTCTTGTCCTTATTGTATGGAGCATAACAAAGCCTTTAATTAAAGCATGGGGGAAAAATAATCTTTTTTGACTGTCATCGACGATTCTTACCTATGGATCACCCATATAGATATCAATCAAACAAGTTTTTGAAAGGAGTAACAGAATGGCTCCCTCCTTTACCTCGTCGATCTGGTTCAGAAATGTTATTTGAAGTGTCTAATTTTACAGAAGGGCATATTAGAAGTTCATCTCACAATGACAAAATACTAGGCTTTGGTGTTAAACACAATTGGGTGAAGAAAAGCATTTTCTGGGAGCTTCCATATTGGCATACAATTTTGATTCATCATAATCTTGATGTCATGCACATTGAAAAAATTTCTTTGACAATATTTTTTATACAGTAATGGATTGTCCTGATAGAAGCAAGGACAATGTAAAGGCTAGGTTGGATATTCAGTTGTATTGTCAAAAGCCTAACTTAAATTTGCAACAAGATGCAAGTGGTCGGGTTTACAAACCTAAAGACACTTATTATCTCTTCAAGAAACAACAACAAGAAGTGTTGTCATGGATGAAAGAATTGTCCTTTCCTGATGGTTATGCTTCAAACATCTCACGGTGTGTAAAAGAGGCACAATGTAAGGTTTTAGGCATGAAAAGTCATGATTGTCATGTTTTTATGCAGAGACTTCTTCTAATTGCTTTTCGACCTTACTTGCCTAAGCCACTGTGGGAGTCATTAACTGAATTGTCAGTATTTTTTTGGGACATTAGTGCTACAAGTTTAAATGTCCAACACATGGAGTTGTTGCAGATGAATATCATTGAAATTATTTGCAAACTTGAAAAGATTTTTCCTCCATCTTTCTTTGACTCTATGGAACATTTGACAATACATTTACCTTATGATGCAAAAGTCGGAGTACTCGTTCAATATCGATGGATGTATCTATTTGAACGGTATGTTTTCATGTCATATTATTTTTTATTCTTTTCCATTTTTTCTCAAACTAATTGATATCAATGATATAGGTTTATGTTTTATTTGAAGAAAAAAGTGACCAATAAAGCTAAAGTTGAGGGTTCCATATGTGAAGTATATTTGATTGATGAAATTACTAATTTTGCATCTTATTATTTTGGTGATGACGTGCAAACAATATGGAATCGAGTTCCAAGGAATGATGACGGTGGCCTTAAAAGTCTTGATGGACAACTTTCAATTCTTTCTTATCCAGGGAAAAAATTGTCCAGAAGATCGTATAGAAGACAATTGTCACATGCTGAAATGAAAATTGCACATAACTATATTTGTTTCAACTGTGAAGAATTGAAGCCCTATTTAGAGTAAGTATGGATTTTTTTATATACTTTATTCTTAATAATTTAATTTTAAAAATAAACTATTTATAATTTAGGCAATGTCATCAAGAGTTAAAGTCACAACAACCACATGTGAGCGATGCTGAAATAGAAAAATTATGCGAGGAGATCTTTCCAATTTGGTTAAAAAATAATGTAAGTAGTTTTATATTATGATTTTTTAATGCAATTTTATTCTTTTAATAAATTATTTTATTTTTGAAAAAAATATTTATTATGGTGTTAAATGTTATGGTAGGTTGAATATCAATCAAATGGAATTGGGAATTAAATCTTTGCACTTGCTATGGGCCCTTTAAATTTAGTTAAATGTTATAATGGGTATTATGTGAATGGTTTCAAATTTCACACTCAAAGTTATGGTCGATTTAAAAAGACGATGAATATCGGGGTTTGTGTGAAAGGAAGTTGCTATGATGACAATGAATGTGATTATTATAGAATGCTTGAAGAAGTTGTTTGACTAAAATATTTGGGGAGTAAGTGTAAAGTATTCATGTTTAAATGCCATTGGTATGATATAAGAAGAGGAATTAGAATGCATCGTTCAAATGGTTTGGTTGAAATCAAACATACTTCTCGACTATATGGAAATGAAGATTTTGTGCTAGCACAACAATGTCAACAAGTCTACTATACATGTCCACCTGATAATAAATCTTCTGAATGGTGGGCGGTAATTAAGACAACTGCTAGAAGTCGCTATAACATTGACATGGGTGAATTTATTGAAGACGATAACAATATGAGATCATTTGATGTCGCTTAGTCAGATGAGATTTCTCAACCATGTTATGTCCTTCCTTCTCAAACACTTGATAATCCAAATATGGTTGTTGAAGCATCATATTATACAAAAATCAACCATTGTGAATTGCTTCAGTTACAGGCAAACTCGGTAGAAGTTGAAAGGGCTTCAAATGAAGAATTTGATGATGATGTTAATGGTGATTACGATGATGATGATGTGGTTATGAGTGATGATAATGATGATATATTGTAAAATTTATTTTTATTTATTGTATTTGGACTTATTTTTAAATGATGTAAGTTATGTTTGTATTAATGGTATTAATTAAAAATAATTATTTTGTTCATTTTTATTTTTTTATTGAATTAGTTAGTTCATATTCAATAATTAAAAATAAGTCAGTTATATTTATTCTATAATGTTGTTTATTGATGTTAATTTTTTATTCTATTTCAGGTATCTAGCATGCCTCGACGTGGTTCTATATTAGCTTCCAGGAGTAATAAGACCACTTCATCTAGATCAAATGGCCCTTCATCTAGGCCGAATAACCAAGCATCCATTTCTCATCAACCTTTTCATCATGAGTTGGATGATTGCTATAATCCTACTCGGCAAGATTATGGGTAGAGGGATGATTATCAATCGTACGAGGGTTTTCGCTTTCAAGATTTACTTACAACTCAAGAAAGTTTCCCTCAATATCACCCATATACTTTTAGGGGATATAATGTTGATGGGGGTTGTTATGATTGGAGGGGCAAGGATGTTAGGGGAGATGAGAGAGTTGAGGAAGATGGTGGAGAACAATATGAGAGAGTAGATGGTGATAATGATGAAGATGAGGGAGATGATGTTAATGCAAGAGGATTAGGTGATGAGGGAGATGATTGTAATGTTAGAGATTCAGAGGATCAAGATGACATCCCTTCAATCCATGGTTCAACATCTTCTCCAATGCATCATGAGCAACGGGTTCAAAAGAAGGGTTTTGACACACATAAGGATCCAATTACCAAAAAAAATAGCTTCATTTATATGGAACAACAGAGTAAGTTGAAATTTATAAGGTTATGTTTTATAATTATTTTTTAAGCTTTATTAATTTAATGAATCTTTGTCATTTTTTTAAGCTTCAATAACTCATCGTGTGGGCGTGAGATTGGATTTATTTTGAGATCAAATTTTAAAGGACCATGGCACAATTGGGAAAAAGTTGGTTCAACTTATAAGGATAAACTCTTTAAAGAGTTTAAGGTATGAGATTATACATTTTTATTTTAGATATAATTATGTTGACTTATAAATTAATATTATGAGACTTGAATATATTAATAAATATATGTATTGAGAGATTGTTTGATGGATGAGATGTGATCCAGGATGATTGGATTAAGATGGGAGTTGTAATGACATATAATAGAAGTGTTGTCGATAACTTGGTACCAATAAAAATAAAGGAGACTTTGCTGAAATTTATTTAAAAAACTTTCCATAATTTTAGACATATCATTCAATAGTTGATATTAGTAAAGAAATGTTTGAAATTTTATGATTTTATATTTGAGGATGTTACATTCTTTTTTTCTATGCACACCATATCTTAGATGCAAGGATTATTACTGTAGTAAAAAATAGTTTTTTTATGGAAGTGAAGACCAAAATGAAATACGAACCTCTTAGATACAATTAATGTAAATAATAGTTTTTTATTGATTGAAAACATAAATTAATATATAATTATTTTTGCATCTCTAACGACTTCAATTAAGTTAGAACATGTCATTTTACTATGATATAAGACAAATTAATTCTATTTTAGGAATATATTAAGAAATGGTAAGGTGTATACAAAAAAATATATTATAATAATTAGAATATAAGACATTAAATTACATTTTATGATGTAGTTAAGAAGTTTTTATTTTATCAATATTTTTTGTTCATCTTTTTTACTTCTGATTGTGTGATTGTAATTATATAGGCTAGTTAACAACTATGTTGAGCTTTGTTTGTTTTTTTAATATAGAAAAAATATATATTTTCTGAGGATGATGAACCAGTTGTTCATAAGATTTGGGAAGATAAGACTAGAATTGCTTTGAACCAGCAGTTGACACGAGCTCGTAAAAGAGCTATGTCTGATAGAAATACCACAAATATTATGGATTGCATTAATAAAGGTTCAGTTTGGATACAAAATGACGATTGGAATTAAATGATTAAAGAAATTTGGTCCACCCAAAATTTCAAAGGAGGTCAAAATTTGCAAGAAATAATCGACTAACTGAAACAGATGGTAAATTAAGCACTCATTCTGGAGGTACGGTGTCATTTGCATCATATCGAGCTAGCATGGTGAGGATTGTTTATATTTGTTATAATGGACTTCAAATTTTTATATTTATATTTTCTAATATTTTTTGTTTGTTGATAGCAAGAAAAAGCGGGTGGAAAAGAACCTCTATGGGATGATGTGTTTTCGGTGTTGCATCAGAGTGTCAAGCAGCCTGAAACATTCATAGATAACAAGTTTAAAAAAGTTGTTGTAAATATTTTTTTAATGTAATTTAATATTATTTAAAATTTAAATGAATTTATTATTATATTTAATTGTATTGTAAGAGAATTACAAAAAAGAGATGATTTCAAGATATGGAGCTGATCGGGAAAATCATCCTTCATTTGATGGAGCAACTTAGTGTGTGGCAATAGGAGGAGTTACAAAGGGTAGAATATATGGTGCACCTGGTATGCCAAAATCCATGGTTAGTACGAGTGCTTCATCATAATCCTATACGATGGAGTCAACACCTCCTAGCTCATCAATTCAGGCATTGAAAGAGCAAATAAAGGAAAGAGATGGTTATATTTTATCATTACAACAGGAGATGACCTCAATCAAAAAATTTCTTAGTAATATGGGATACCAAGCTTGGGCATCAAATATGGACCATGGTATGCCGGCACCTATGGCTTCATCTATGCCGTCACATGTGGCTTCACAGATGACGACACCTATGTATCTCCCGTCTAATCCAGTATATCGACCTAGGCCTCGACCACCATACACTGATCCCACCTTATGATGGTCAACATTGTTTTGGTTTGTTTCCACCACCACCCCAATCACCACCTTTATGATAGAATATATTTATTAAATTGTGACTTATCTATTTTGATGTAAGTTTAATGAGATTTAGAAGTTTATTATGAAATTTATTTTTATTTGCGTTATTATTTTTTATAAAATAATTTTTAGTATTAATTTATGTTCTTTATATATTTATCTATAATTTTTTAAATATCCACAAATAATTAAAAAAATTCAATAGATGAGAAAAATAATTTAAAAAATTTGGACAAATCAGCAACGGATCAGCAACAAAGTTTTCATTGTTGATTAGCAACGGAATATCCGTTGCTGATCTACATAACCAACAACTGAATTTCAGCAACGGATAATCTGTTACTAAAAAATCAGCAACGGATTAAAAAATTAACATCTATTATTTGCATCTGAAATTATCCGTTGCTAATTCCGTTGCTGAGTTTTATCAGCAACAAATTTTAATATTATTTGCAACCGACTAGTTAGTTGGTAATATGTTTTTTTTTTTGGGTAGTGTATGTCTATTAGCTATATTTTAAACAACAAAATTTTCAACATCTTCACTTGTCCATAATGGTTTCTCTTCAACCAAACAGCCATCAATATAAGGCTGTGTCTGCTAAATGGTGCAAAAGCGGGCAAAAATAGTACACCACAATTGGTTTTTATTCTAGACGGATGCCTGTAATGCTGAGTTTATTTTATCTGCACTGCTATGAAGAAAACGGTGGTGCAGCACCAATTGCACCATGTTAATGCAGACATAATCCGATATGAGACGAAGAATCATTGTAGAGATTGTGCTTTGTTGAAAACGTTGACTGCTTCATATATTGGCCACCACTTTAGTTCTTATCTAAATACTAAAATTCTTTTCAGGAGCAAGAATGCTTGTCACCTTACATGTCTGCGAATGTTTTGGCTACAGGCTAACTGATATAAGGTCACTGACACACTAATTGCTTCGTGCAAACTCGTTTACAGATGTTCAAAATTACATGGAAATTCAGTGTTAGTTTTGATCCTATAATTTTTATCTGTTTAATATAATGTATGAAACAACACATTTTATTGAAAGCATCTGTGTTGACTCCCTTGCAACTTCATCTAACATTCTTAAAGTTGGATTCATTACTTCAATATACTGAAAAAGGGGCCTGGTTGAATCTACCTTAATGAAGTGGATAGGCACTTTTATATCAAAAACCTTGCAATTGAGTTTTAAAAGACTAGTGAACCAGTTCTAGATGGTATGGTTGTGCAGGAGTCAGTTGAATTATTGCACAAACTTATAAAACAATCTATGTTTAAATCTCGGTAACAGTGCAGGTATTGAAGCAATTAAGTTGATACGATTGCTAAAATTGGATAGATGGCCAGTTGACTATATATTCTGTCTGTATTCAGCTATGAATTAAGATAAATGACCGTCGTGAATTTGTGATTGTTATACTCTGTTTGAACTGGAGTCTAGAGGCTGTTACATCACTGAGAATTTGAGATTTATGCATGAATGGTTCTCTTGGTGCAGCTACGTTTACACCCAAAGCTCCAGTTTGGAGTGGAATTAGCTCTCCTCCGGCTAGCTTTATAGTCTACGCTGCCTGGTGAAATATGGTTGGCATGCCTCAGATTTGATAGGTGCTAACTATATATATACATGGTGCATCAATGTGATGTCTGAGCACTTACTTGAATAGTTAAAAAAGTATATTTTCACACAAACTGTTACCAGCAACTTTGCAGTCCATCTGCTATTTTAGTTAGAGATATAGCCTCATTTATATATTGTTTCTGACCCTCCTGCATTATGCCACAAAATCATTTAACCTGTTTTTGAAGACAAAGGCAGTCGACGTACGGACCATTAACTTTTGTGCTTCATTAAACATTCACTGTCGTTTCACCCTCCCTTCAGTTTGTTGAAGAGTGCTTGATAGACCGTTAATTCAGGTACCGGGTCTGCATACTGCACAATTTCCTGTAAAACTTTTCTATTTATAGCCAAGTTAAAATGGCCACCCAAATTTTGAAACCTAAATCTGTAGCACCCACCTCTCAGTTTCTCCCCTCACACATACACACAAGGAAAGGTCATGATCTCGGTTTGGTTAATTCCATCACCAACACCCTTGTCGTGATCTTCTATCTTATCATCCTTTCAGACCATTCATTTCACTCATTTTGGTTCTTGATTTTAGGATCAAAATAACTATGGCAAAGAGATCATTTAAATGTTTTGTGGAACAAGATCTGGGAAAGCTCCCACTCTTCTTGATCTATGCCGTGCTCGAATGGGTGTTAATTGCTGTGGTCTTTATTGATGGGTTACTTGCGTTTTTTGCCAACGAATTTACATTTTTTGCCAACGAATTTACCAAGTTCTTTGAGTTGAAAATCCCTTGTTTGCTCTGCACAAGGATTGATCTGGCTGTTGTTCGTAGAGATGCTGATCTTTATTACAACCAATCCATATGTGAAAATCACAAGAAGGAGGTTTCAAGTCTAGCTTATTGTCGTGTCCATAAGAAGCTTTCGGATATAAGAAAAATGCGTGAGGGGTGTCTTCATTCTTTTGCTACGAAGAAAGAATCTGATTGTGATACATATAAGTCTCCTGTTAGGGTTTTACACAAGAATATCGAGCTGTTTGTTGATGATGATCGTGACATTCATTTGAGGCTGCCTACTGGAGGAAAAGACAACATGGTGCCAGCTGAGAAGAGCAACCTCCGCCAGGGTTCATGCTGTGGGAACCCATTGAAGGTAAAGGCCTACACGAAGGGAAAGATTGCAGGCACGCTCTCACAAGCTCCTACTCCTTCTCCCTGGGTACCATTGGTGAGTTTGAGAAATGAGGACCCTCGGAAGTTGGACTTATCTCAGGTGCGATACACAGAACTCAACTTCTCAGAAAATGACTCAGAGCTTCAAGATGATGAAGATGTCTCGAATGCAGCACATCTGGATAAGCAATGTTAGTTTTAAATTTAATTTTGTTTTTGCTATCCCTGTCACTTCTTACATGGTCAGGTCAATGAATTCTTTGAACTCTTAAAGATTCTTTTAACTATGCAAAGTTCATATGCATGCATGGTATTACTCAGTGGAAGTATATCTACGTTGTCCACGTTATAAAATGCATTTTCTTGAAATGCATTGCTTAAATTCTTAACATCGCACATGGTTGCTTCTTGCTTTTGGTCTCTTAGTTTTCAACAACCTCATTGATTTAGTGGGTGTATTTTTTGTGTTAGTCACGGACGATGTGAAAGCTGCTATGGTGCCATTGCTGACAGAAGCTGAGAATACGATTGAAGATTGGACCCCTACATTTTCCAGAGGAAATAAGTTTCTTGGAATCCTACTAACAGATTCAGCCACCGCCAGTCCCAGGGCATTTACTAGGTTTCCGAGGAAATCATTCCTTGACGAAACTGAAGATGCTTCAGAGTTCACTGAAGGGACTTGTCTATCAAATGAGCTGGTAGATGATGACTCAATTTTGCACCATTTGAAGAAACAGGTTCGTCTGGATCGCAAGTTACTGATGGCTTTATACATGGAATTGGATGAAGAAAGAAGTGCTTCGGCCGTTGCAGCTAATAATGCAATGGCCATGATCACCTGGTTGCAGGCAGAGAGGGCAGCTGTTCAGATGGAGGCAATACAGTATCAAAGAATGATGGAGGAGCAGGCAGAGTATGACCAAGAGGCCCTGCAAGCAACAAGGGATATCCTTTCCAAGAGAGAGGAACAAATCAAGGGTTTAGAGTTTGAGCTCATGGCCTATAGAGAAAATTATGGAGCCCTTTTCGGACAAGGTTTTATGGGATCCGGAGATGAGATTGATGAGGATTGTCATGAGTTGAAACCACATTCTCATTCATCTTAGCCCCAACTTATAGGTCCACAAAAGGGCAAAATAATGCAGAAAATGTATGTCGTAACCGTTTTTTACCATATCTTTTCTAACATATTTTCCAAAAAAAAAAAAAACATTAAAAGAAAGAAGCCAAATGACGTGCAAGAAAAGAAATAGAGACCACAATAAATATAATAAACATAAAATTTTAAATCCCTCTAAAAAAAAAATGTAAGATGAGGACATAAAAAAAAGTGTAAAAAAAAAGTAAAGTATGAACTATAAATATAATAGATATATATATATAAAATTTAGGGTCAGAACACACGAAAAGTTAATAAAAAAAATCACATAAAATCATGGAAACAAAAAAAAACATAAAAAAAAAACATAAAAAACATGAAAAAAACAAAGAGAGAGAAAGAGAGAGAGAGAGAAATAAGGTTTAGAAAGTAGAATAAAAAAAATATATAAAAAATTATTAGAACAAAAAACATTTTGCTAAAACATATTTAGCCACTAACACTCATCTTCTTTCCCTCTTTATTGTTTTACCCTAACTAACTAGCCCCTCTCCTCTTTAACCATGTTGTATTCTGGTAATCTTGTTCATTACCATCACACTATCAAACATATAAACGTAACAACTATATCTCTTTACGAACCCGTAACTTTTAGCGAAGTCTTCCTTGCAGTGGTGGAGACATGAGACCGAAGACACCATTTAAGCACACATGATCTTTGATAATGAAGGGTAACCCAACCCATTGCTATTTGGTTGGGAGATTGAGCACATCTATGCTCAAGTTATTAGATTTTTATTTAAGTTTATTAATTAGGCTTAGTTATGTTATTTTATTAAACTTTTTATTTAATGGATTATAAGCCCAATTATTGGTTGTTTTAGGATTTTACTATTTATATGCTTTTTTCTACATATTAGACAATTTTATGATGAATTGAATAAAATTTACAGAATTGAAAACTTTTTCAACCCCCATTCTTTCTTTTCTTCAACTCTTTTATTCTTTTCTTTAGTTCATTTTTTTATCATTTAGCTTATTCTTAGCTTTTTTCTTCTTTCTTAACTTCTTTTCTTAAATTTTTTTTTTCTCGTATCAACTTTGGTATCAGAGCTGAAGTTTTTAATTATTTTCACAATTTAACGATTCATAGACTTGTTCAAATTCCTAATATTCAATATATCTAGTTTATAAACTCTATCTTATGGGATGCTTTCATCAACAATGAAAAAAAATGTTTTTGTTTTGCATTTTCTTATTTACAATCAAAATCTAAATAAAAACTTCTACTATGGGGTGTGATCTTAGTCATGGTTTTTACAAAGAAAAAATCATTTAGGCTCAAATAAAAACCACAAAGGATATATTCTTAGAAAATAAAGGGACCACAAAGATGATCTTTTCTCATTTCAAACACACATCATTAGTATTGATAAACATTGTCATTTTTTGAAACTTGTGGATGATTACAGAGTGATTGTCAACCATTTATCCATGCAATTAAAAATGCTATTCATATATAAGTTTTATGTCAAAGTTAGCTTTGGTTTGTTTGGTTTGGTCACCTTATAATCGAGAATTGCTTAAATCCCATCTTGAACATATTATGATTCATTCCTGGAAATAATGCACAAAACTAGTTCTTTTTAGGATTTTTATTTAGGAAAAGGATTTAAAATGTTGTGAGATCATGCAATTTATATATAAAAAAAAAGGTTCTTTACACTAAGAATTCATGACCAAACTTCACTTTGTTGACTTGGGAAGAAAACTGGATACATCAGGCATAATATCTTTTTACAGAATTAGAATTCATAAATCTAACTAGATCTTCTCCATCCATTTTAGAAAATCTTAGAGCTCCTCTTGAGAAAGTCGTTTTCACTACATAAGGACCCTCGTAGTTTGGTGCTCATTTACTTTAGTCTTCTCTTGGTAATGGGCAATATTTTCTTCAGCACTAGATCACCTTCCTAGAACGCCCGAGGTTGAATTTTCTTATCATATACTTTAGCCATTCTTTTCTAGTAAAGTTGGTGATGACAAATCGCAGCTACTCTTTTCTCACTAATCAGGTTTAGCTGTTCATATTTGACTTTGGCTTATTCAACCTCTTCTAGTTCAAAATCTATCAATAATCTCAACGAAAGGATCTCCACTTCTAAAGGCATTATGACCTGCATTCCATATGCTAAAGAATACGGGGTAGCTACCATTGAAGTTCCTACTACAATGCGATATATGTGAAGGGCAAATGACAATAGCTCATGCCAATCTTTGTAAGTGATTATCATTTTCTGAATAATCTTCTTGACATTCTTGTTGGCAACTTCTACAGCGTCGTTCATTTTCAGCCTATACAATGATGAATTAGAATGTTTGATTTTTTATTTAGGACAGAGCTCTACTATCAATCTTGCCGTTAAAGTTCTGCGCATTATCGGTCATTATTTTTTCTAATGGACCGTATTGGTAGATCAAGTCTTTTTCTATAAAATTTTTCACCACCTTCTATGTTAAATGAGCATATGAGTTGGCTTCTACCCATTTTATGAAGTAGTCGATAGCCACGAGGATGAACCTATACCTATTATTGGCTTTTAGGTTAACAGGCTCAATCACATCAATTCTTTATATCACAAATGACCATAGAGATGTTAGATTAAACATAGGAGTCGGAGGTGTATTGATCTTATTGTTATACACCTGACATTTATAACATCTCTTTCTAACGTCATCAAAAAATAACCAGCCTTTTGTATTTTCCTTGCCATCATATGTCTATTAGTGTGAGTTGAGCAAATTCCTTCGTGGATTTCTTGTAATATATTTGTAGTGTCAGCCTCATTCAAACATTTTACCAAGGTTATGTTGAATGATCTTTTATACAAGACTTCTTCATCTAAGTAGTAATACATAGCCAATCTTCTTAAGGTTTTCCTATCTACTTTAGAGTCTCCCACAAGATATTCCTGGTTTTGCATAAAGTTCTTAATATCGTGGTACCAAGGATTCTCATCTATCTCTTCTTCAACTAAGCAACAATGAGTTGAGAAATTTTTGATATCTATGTGTATCTGTTGTACTTTATGTCAAAAATCAATTCTAGTCATAACCGTTAGTGTGGACAAAGCATTGGCAAAATAGTTCCTTTCTCTTTCTAAATGGGTGAATTTTATCTTTTCAAACTCTTCTGCTAGTTTGGATAGATATTTTTGGTAAGGTCTTAGCTTTTCTTCTTTGGTTTTCCATTCTCCTTTTACCTAGCAGATAATCAGCATTGCATCGCCATACACATCTATCTATCTGATTTTAAGCTCCAACATAGCTTTTAAACCAAAGATGCAAGTCTCATACTCAGTTATATTGTTGGTGCATTTAAACTTCAGCTTAACTGAAACCAGGAATTGCTTTTTATCAAAAGAGATTGTTATTGTGCTAGCTCCATTACCATATACATTTACTGCCTCGTCAAAATACATGGTCCACCAATCTATCTTTTTTTCTTCTTCCTTAACTAACAATATATTTTTATCAAGAAAATCAAAATCTAAAGGCTCATAATCTTCAATGGTGTTGTCAGCCAGATGGTCAGCAATTGCGCTCCCTTTCACAGCTTTTCTCATCATATACACTATGTCGTATTTTGCTAACAGAACTTGTCATCTTGCAATTCGACTTGATAGATAGGTCTTGTTATAAGTATACCTCAATGGATCCACCTTTAAAATCAACCACGTAGTATGATACAACATATAATGTCGCAATCTTTTTTCCGCCCACGCCAACGCACAACGTAGTTTTTCTATCACCATGTATCTAGATTCGCACTCTGTGAACTTTTTACCTAAATAATAATAAATGAATCTTTTTTTCTTTCTGGTTTCATCAAGTTGGCCTAATACACATCTAATAGCTGTTTTTATCACCGTCAGATATAGTATCAAATGCCTTCCTGATATAAAAAGAATGGGCACAGACAAGCTTTGTAAGTACTACTTGATTTTATTAAAAGCTTCTTCACACTCCTCATTCCAAGTTCTAGGATTCTTTTTTCTCGGTACTGAAAGATAGGCTCATATATTGTTATTAGTTAGGATATGAATCGAGTAATATAGTTCAACATCCATAAGAATCTTTTCACCTCATCTCTATCTTATGAGATGGCATAGATTGAATGGTCTTTACTTTATCAGGATCCACCTTTATCCCTCTGTCACTTACCACAAATCCAAGCAACTTTCCAGACTTTACTTCAAATGAACATTTTGCAGGGCAGTTTATACCTCTTCAGTCTTTCAAATAACTTCTTTAAAACTTGGACATGACTTTCTCCTTTCTTGGACTTGGTAATCATGACATCCAGATACACCTCATTTTCTTTGTGTATCATATCATTAAATAGAGTCATTATGGCCCTTTGGTAAGTGACCCTTGCATTCTTCAACTTAAATGGCATAACCTTGTAGCAGAATAATCCCCAAGGCGTGACAAATGTTTTTTTTCTCTTTATCTTCCGAAGCCATCTTTATTTGTTTGTACCTTAATAAGCCATCCATGAAGGAATACGTGGTACTATGTATAACGTTGTTGACCAAAACATCTATACGTGGCAAAGAAAAGTTATCTTTGTGGCTAGCCTTGTTCAAATCCTTAAAATCCACGTAAACTCTGATCTTCCCCTCATTCCTCAGCGTACTATGTTAGATACCCATTGTGGATATTTAACTACTTCTAAAAAGCTGGCATTCTATTGCTTCTTAAATTCTATCTTGACTTTGATAAAGATATCTGGATGGGTTTTTCTCAACTTTTATTTGACTGATTTGCAACCTTCTACAAGTGGTATCTTGTATACTACAATATTTATATCTAAACTAGGTATATCCTCGTAGGACCAGGCAAAAACACTTGTATATTCTTGTAGCAAAACAATCATTTCTACTTGCTATTCTATCAATCCTTTCTTGGTTGTGACCAATTTGTGCTAAAGCTTTATAAAGCTTGTAAAAAAAATGATAGCAGGCTCACCTACAATGTTCTTGCTTTTGTTTCTCTAAAAAAGAGGTATAAAAACTCAATCAATCAAAACATTGATGCTTTTCATGCCTTTCAGAAGATTAAAGTTTGTCATTTATCTTATTTTATTAATCAAGCCATCATCTTTAAGATCCACCAACAATAATTTAAAATCCATCATTTCATTGTTGAGCATGTAAGTTTATTATTTTTAATGAATTTTGTGTTGTGGGGTTGCTTGATTTTTGTTTTAAAAAAAAAACATAGCATGATGCATTCAAGATTATTTTTTTCTTTACTTTGATTTCCAGCAATAAAATCTACTTGGAATGGAAATGTCTAATCTATTAGAATTACTTAGAACTTTGATTTCTGTATACAGATTGTGTAAAAAGGACAAAGGTGACTAGGGTTTTGGTTTGAAGTTGGGATTGCTATGTTGGTAATTTTATTATTTTATTAATTTAGAATGCAAAGTGTAATTTTTAAAGAACTAGAAGCAAAATGAAAAATAAATAAATTATAAAAAGTTTATTGTAATTATTTAGCAACATTTTAATTATTTAAAAAATCCTTTAATCAAGCTGCGCTCCAAAAAAGCCAAAAGAAAAAAAACACTTACTGAATTTTTCCTATTTTCAGATATTCATTAAATTGAACTAAAGTTCAAATGCAAGAAAGGCAGTATATATGCTTTCAAGAGGAAAAAGAAAAAAGAAAATATAAAGACAATACAGAGGGAGTATATATTAAAAAAAATATTGCAGACAGGAAATAAAACTAAACAAAAATGAAACTAGTTTAAATTACAGCACCCACATCAACTTTAACAATTCGAAAGCAGAGTTTTTTTTTGGCCAAGGGGTATCAACTGTAAGATGAATGCATTGTTATTGCTGTTCCTTTAACTTTCTAAAATACAAGACAAAAACCACCTACAAAGTAAACCTATAAATTCACAAGAATGCAGAAAACATTGAGCAGTTCTGACCAGAAGAATAACAATAACCATGTTTCTTTTTGTCTATTCCTCGAGTAAGCACCAAAATCCTCTAATCTGTAACATGAATCTACAAAAACACAACCATAACTTTGAAAATTTTTCCATCTGGGGGTAAGCTATGCAAATTATAAAAAATAGTCAGGAGTTCTGCGTGTGGTATCAGGTTCAATCTGACGAGGTGCTGGGTCAAATTGAAGGAAATTCTGCTCCATATTCTCCCCAATCTCAAGTATTGCAGCCATATTCCCGCAGCGATAGCAGTAATTTGGCGCACTGAACACTGTCACCACATTCTTGTCCTACAACAATTTGAAATAGATAATAGTGAAGGTAGAATTTCAGAACTTCATAGCTAAATAAAATAATATTTTCAATTGGGAGTCCCCACAAACCTGGGACCAATTGTATCCTTCCATGACAAGCTGGTGAGCTCTAGAAATGAGAGTGAGCCCATTAGTGTGGTTGAACTGTTGAGAGATATCCTGTCCAAAGGTGTATCCAGCCCCACGAGGAGAAATTCCCCATCCACAACGATCATCCGGATCAGACCAAAGGAGATCACACATTGGACCCTCATGAGGTACCTAATAATGCAATGAAAATAAATCAGCAAAATGGAATTTGCAACAATAAGGGAAAGATATATGCGGTAATCAAACCAGCTAGTCATGTATACTACAAGAATTAACAAAAACAGCTCACAAAGGCTGTGTTAGTCATATAATTGACTAAGTACATACAGCCTCTTCAATTCTCTTAAGTGAATCTGAGCGATGTCTCAATCAGTACAAACTTTCCAAGACATTACTTCAATTAATAAGCTTAATGCTAAATTTCACAAAACTCCACCACCTGTAGATGATGAGGGGAGAAAATTTTACAAACATAAAGGAGGGAAATAAGCAATATTCACATAAATCAAAACAGTGGAAAAAGTATAGCTGATTTTCTTCTAACAGATGTAGGACGCAATGGGCTTGAACAAAGATTAACTGGTTTTGCCTGTAATCTTCTTATGCTAAGACACATCAGGTAAACCAGTTTGACATGCAAATGAAAAGGGTTTGCAGTCAGAGAATAAGTGATTTGAAAGCAAACAAAACTGAGTTGGCAAGGATGTCATCAAATATCAATCCAATAAAAGTAGCGTGATGACTGCAGGTGTACCTCCTGTATACGGTCCAGGGAACGAATATTATCCAATGTGTCCAAAGATGGGGAAAGACCACCATGCAAGCAGAAGATCTACAAGGTAATAACAAATGGTTATCAGATAAAACCATGGGGCTAATTTAAAACTAAAACCAGGATCAAGGGCATAAACAAGGGTAAGACAATTTTAGAATCTAAACCTGACTCTCAATTAGGGCTGTAAGTGGGAGGTAATCAAAGAGGTCGGTGAAAAATTTCCAGACATTGGCATTTCCATATTTCCGCAAGCATTCATCATAAAATCCATACCTGAAGAGAAATAAGTGAGATATTGATATGTATCGCATATATGATGATGCAATGTAACAAATTGACTAAAACACCAACAACTTCCTGGCTTGCGTTCGCCTCTCCTCTTTCAAATGTATGCTAATTTAATTAACTGGCTTGTATGCGTGAAAAAGAAGACGGAAACAATTGATGAATGTTATCTGCACTAGTACATTTCAATTTTGCATGCGGTTAAATAGGACATTTAAGCACGGTTATTCTTCTATTTCAAAAACTTTTAACTTAACAAAACATGGTTGCAATTAGTGTTTGACAAAGCAACTTGGTGAACAGATCATTGCACCTATGGTGAATAGCATTGCATCAATAATTGGGTGAGCATAAAATGAACAAGACTCTTACACTTGGGTTATTTGACGACTCTCATGATTTCCTCTTAGAATTGTGATCCTATCTCTATATCGAACTTTCAGTGCCACTAAAAGAGTGACAGTCTCCACAGAGTAATATCCTCGATCTGCAAATTCCCCAAAAAAAGGTAAACCTGGTGGTGATTTCCGAAATGTAAAGAAGTAAAACAACATAAAAAAATTGAGACATATCAGCTTAGCTACAAAGTTGAGAGCGAAAAAAACTCCACCTAGGCATATTCAGATTGTAAAAGAAACCTCTTCAGGGTATTTGGATTATCTAAAACAGCACAAGTACCGCTTTCATTACTCTTAAGCGTTAAGCTATGAGTCCCACAAATTATGGATCATCAGGTGCAAAAGCTCTTGGTTTCTTACAAAAAATAATCAATACACTCGATAATATTCTTTTCTTTCATCATTTACACATACTCATTAATATTATTGTTATTATTAACCAAGAGAGACGGACCTACGTAGTCGCCCATGAAGAGGTAGTTAGTGTCGGGAGCGTTGCCACCGATGCGAAAGAGTTCGACAAGATCATGGAACTGACCGTGAATATCACCACAGACAGTTACTGGACATTTGACAGGCTGAACGTTCCATTCCTCCACAAGTACCGCTCTGGCTTGCTCACACAGTGCTTTCACTTCCGCTTCAGCTAGTGGCTTGCACTGCATCAAGTGCTCGATCTGCCGGTCCAGATCCACGTGAGACGGCATCTTTTTCTTCAAAGAGACTTTCGATTGATTGAATCGAATAGAGTTTGTTTGCTTTTTTTGGGGTGGGGGAATGATTCAGGTCATCGTCCGGACCGGACGGGACCAGACAGAGATTGGGGATTTTATTTAGAGGTTGCTATTTAGGGTTCAGCCTTTTATTGGGAGAAAACACAGCTAAAAATATCGGGGCTGTAAGATATCTCCAATGAAAAATGCAATTTTAAAAAGTTAAATTGATAAAATAATATTTTAAATAATATAAATATAATTTTTTTATTATATTTATTTTAATAAAAAAAATTATTTATAGAGCTATTTATATTAAAATAAAATTAATAAATATTTTATTATTTCTTAATAAGTTTGATGTTATTTTTTTTTACATAACTATATTTAATTGGTTTATTTTTTTAGTGACTTCATTTTATTGGTTTTATCTCTTTAAAGAGATATGTAAAAATAGTATTTGTGGAAGAGAAAAGACATTTTAATATTTTATTTGACTTTTCTTTAAAGTATATAAAATAAAAAAAATCAAAATATTAATTTTTTATTTTTAGACATCCATTTAGCTTCTCTATCTTTTTCCTTTGGTTTTTTCGCAGGTTAGTGTAATAATTTTGTTTTTCTCTTAATGTCGATCCCTTCCCTCTCCCTCTTTTTTTCTGTTGTTATTAGTGGTGCCATGCGGTCAAGTTTATTATGCATTCACTTACAAATTTTATTTTATTTTTTAATTTGTAATCGCTTAATGTAGGCGTGGAATTGAATTGAATTAATAATTTATTATAATTTTTTTATTTAAAATAAAATATTCAATTATATGGTTTGGAATACCTGTAAAATTAAATTGAATTAAAATATTTTGCTTTTAATTCATGAATCATTTCTATTGTTATATTTGTTTTAGTATAAAAATAGAATTCATAAATTATTTCATAATAAAAACAATGTCTTATATGCCCTGGATTGGTTACCATTGACTCATAGTTTTTCTTTTTTTGTGGCCTAATGTTGAAGAAAAGAAAGAGATGTTAAAGAGAAGCTGAAGGATTTTTTTTAGAGAAAAAAAAGATGAGTATTTTTTTAATAATTATTTTTTATTTGAAATTATTGTAGCAAATCACAAGGTCTCCACTCTGATTTGCTTTTGCCTATTTTTTATGATTAAATAGAATTCAAATTAATATCCTTAAAAAGATTACACATGAATTAATTAAACCAATGGAATTGAATTCAATTCCAAATGTTCCAAATAACAAGTAAAGATAATATAAAACTAAAATTAAAAAATTAAAAAATAAATAAAGAAAAAAAATAAAACACAATGACAAGTCAAAATATCATACATTTATCATATCGGAATAACATTTATTTATTAGCCAAAAAATATATAAAAAATAAATTTATACATATATCCATTGATATTGATGATGAAATGATAAAGTAAAAAAAATAAATAAATATCCACGTAATAATACATCCAAAACTCTCCCTCTTGGGTATTCATTTCTTAAAAAAAAAATATCTCGTTATTACCTTACTATGAAAAACTCTAAAAGACAAAAATCCTAAAGGAAAAGGAGTATGATATTCTTATCATACACTTTTAAAACTATCTCCTAGAAAAATCTTGCTATGAAAATCTAATAAGACAAAACCTAGATAAGAAAGAAAAAAAAAAGAGAGAGAACAATGCACCTTTATATCTCTTTTATGTGAGTGTATTAACACATTTGAGTCACCACATGTCTATGAGTTTTTCTAAAGATATAGAAAGCAATATTTTATGAACAACTTTATTATATTCGAATTTGACTATATTTGATTAACATTGATTTCAATTTTCTTATATGTTTCATGTGCGAAAAATATTTTTGGTGATATATGTTTGATTTTATCACCATTAATATAACCTTTTTTTACTTGAAAAATTACATTATTTCTAATTATGTTTAACAATAAATCTCAACCATATACATTTTTAAGTTCTTTCATGAAGTGTTAGTATCTTTATATGATTTGAAGAAGTGGCGGTAATAGTTTTTTTTTTGGTAAAGCATCAAGATATAAAAGTACTATCATATGTGAATGATATCCTATTTGAGAGTGATCTTTATATGGATCGGGAAAATACTTGACAATTGCATATCCAATGAATTATGGGTTTAAATTTTTAAATATAATAATCTCTTATAAGTCGTTTCATAAAGATAACGAAATGTATGTTTAACATCATTTCAATATCTATACGTTGGTGTTGAACTATATCTTGCTAATAAACTAGTAGAAAATGTTATATTTGATCTCATATAGTTAACAAGATGCATTAATGAATCAATTGCACTAAGATATAGTACTTTAAGACCAATAATCTCTTTATTATCTTCTTTTTTATTATGAAAAAGCCCCTTCTTTATATCAAGGCAATGAACTACCAATAAAGAGCTTAATGGATGTGTTTTATCCCTATAGAATCATATTAATAGTTTTTTTTTTAAGTTGATTGATAGACAAATATTCTATTTGATATATGCTTGATTTACAAGTCAAGATAAAATCTTATCTTTCCAAGATCTTTCATATCAAATTCTTTATTTAAATATGTAATTGTTTCTACAAGCTTTTTAAGAGTTTTTAAAATATTCAAATTTTATTTTTCTAATAAAAACATATGGACTAATGAGATTATTGACATATCCATCTTTAAAAAGATATGTGTTAAGCTGAATGTAACATACTCCTTGTGATTACTTTAATTCATACACATATCTATATAATTTAATTGAATACATTTCATAGAGCTTTGAGTTGTATGTTCTAGGTAATTTTAGTTCTTTGAAAACTTTCATATAATTAACACTATCAAGTGAGTCGTATAAGTAAGTTGTAACAACATTCATAAGACACATGAAGTCATTTAGAAATTGTTAGGATAATTAAAATTTTAAATATAATTGCATCCACCTTAGAAGAAAATACCTCATTAAAATCAATTTCAGGTATATGTGAGAAACCTTGTTCTATAAGTCATACTTTATACTTTACAAACTCATTATTTTCATTTTATTTTTATATAAACGCTCACTTGAGTCTTACAAGTTTGATATTATTGAAGTTCATTCTACTCGTCCATAAACTTTTATGTTTTACTAATGAATTCAGTTATGTCTTGATTGCATCTTTTCACTCTGGCCAATTATTTTTATGTTGACATTCTTGAATGGACTTGGATTCAAGATCTCTACTCTTTTTTTTTTATCAAATCAGTAGCTATTATACATGCAAATATTTGATCAATAACAATTTCATTTTGATTATATTCCTTTCCTATAATGACATAACTTATAGAAATTTCTACATTCCTAGTATTTATATTATTTTTAGTATTTTTATTAGGTACCTATTTCATTACTGGAGTTGTTTCTTCAGATATGTCCACAACTTGTTTTTGTGTTATGACCTCTTTAAAGGTATTAATAACTATATAAATGCAAACTTCTTTATTTTGCTCCTTTTTCTTTCTTAGACTTTTATCTTTGGAATTGATAGTTTGATCATACTTTTAGCATGCGATGGACTTATTTACTAATGTGTTAATAACTTGTTCTTTTCGACCTTCAATTCGAGAAGGATTATTTAAAGATGGTCCATATGATTTAGTTACTTTTTTTTATTTTAGCAAATGAATTTAGTAATTGATTTGCAATCCTTTGCAAATGAATAATTTTATGAACTTTCAGTTCATATTAATTTGTGCAAAGATCAAAATAATATAACAATAATGCATCCCATAAGAGTTCTCATTTTTCTAGCTTTTTTTTTCTCCCTCTAATTTTGAAAACATTGCTTCATCATTTTAACAATCAACAACACATGTTACAAAAGATTCAAGATATTTAATAATTGACAAGGATTTAAATCCAATATAAATTTTCAGTCCCTTTTATGGATTCATTTTTATATGTTGTAGTGGGGCGATTGGAACATATTACACAACAAAAAATTCTCAAATAGAATATATCTAGTTGTTGACCAGAAACTAATTATAATAGAAAGTATATTAAAGATTTTGATAAACCATTTTGTGTATATACGTGGGTCATAAAATATTCAAATATAATTCTAATTAACATGCAATAATCATTAAATGATTGAGATGTAAATTCTCCTACATTATCAATATGAATTGTTTTAACTGTGTAATCTGGAGATTGTGATCTTAATCAAATTATGTACAAGAAGTCTTGCAAATACAACATTTTAAATAGATAATAAACAAATATGTGACTAATGTGTAGATGCATCTATTAATATATTAAAATGGTTCACATGATAGAATAATAGATCCACACATATTCCCTTGAATTTATTATATAAATGAAGGGAATTCAATTTCAACTTTAGTTAAGGATGATATGATAATCATTTTTTCTTGAGCATAAACAGCACATAAAAATTCATTTGACAAAAAAAAAGTCTTTTAATCTTTTAATAAGTGTCCATTAAAAGTTTCAATACTTCTTCTCATTATTATTATGCCTGAATGGCCCAAGTTATCATGCCAAAGTATAAGGGTCTTTGGGTCTAATAACTTTTGGTTAAACATAACAATAAATTCTATTGGATTAATATATGTATAATATAATCTATAAGAGAATATTGACAACTTTTCCACTATGCGCTTCTTGCTTAAGATAAGCAAAGTAATATGGAGAAATTTTATACTACTTTTATTAGTGGTCTCAATATGATAACCATTACAACATATATCTTTAGAACTTAGTAGATTTCTTTATAATTAATTAGAAAATAATGCATTGTTTATAAATAATTTTGCTTCTTCAGGGAACATAATATGTGTTTTTCTATAATCTTTAATTAGATTTGCAACACTAGACATTATAATAACATCTGCTTCAACTAATTTGAAAATATCAAAATATCGAAATGCCCCTAAAGCCAAGCCTAAGATTATTTTTTTCCAAGGGAATAGAGTTGTTACATTGTGCACATCAAAAGAAAATTATAAAAGAACCCCAAACCAAAGGTATTTTATTTTTGATTTTATGGGTAACCAAGTAATTTCACTATGCAAAGAACTATGAAAGATTGATGACTATTTTACCCCTAAAGGACAATATTGTTTGATTTTTTAAGGGCAATTCGGTCAGTTTACTATTGTAGACCCCGTTTGTTTGCTGGAAAGTAGTTTCCTTTTGGAAAGTGAATTCCGGGGAAAGTGAATTCCAGGAAAGTGAATTTCGGGAAAGTATTTTCCGATGTTTGGTAGTGTAATGGAAAATAGGTTGGAAAACATTTTCCAGTGTTTGGTTATGTCATGGAAAATGAGCTGGAAAATAACTTATTAATGTTTTATTTTTCTCAAGTTTATTAAAATAATGAGGAACAAATCTTACAAATTAAAAAGTTGA
>Ga0325411_1000589_pt1 | contig 38235 bp, 19 predicted proteins | sample PopdelMetagenome_13_FD_206181 | JGI IMG/M metagenome (GOLD analysis project Ga0325411, IMG submission 206181) | Populus deltoides microbial communities from Bellville, Georgia, United States - Xylem-PdIQD-R4 | ecosystem: Host-associated > Plants > Phyllosphere > Stem > Wood/Secondary xylem...
CTCTAATCTGAAAGTGAGAAATGTCCAGGAACTTCTTCCAGCTATTGAAGTTTTTCAGATGAATCGAAATAATGTAGAAGATGACAATTTAACATAAGGTTTTAGACGTCAGTAAAGACTAACGAAGCAAGCTCGGTAAAGCAGTGAATACAATTTAAGAGAAAGGGGATGGAGGCAGGTACGGTAACTTGGGAAAATTTCCAAGTTTCTAAGGGGTGATTTTAGGAGTAATAGACCTGGAAAAACTCCAAATACTCCAACATCAAGAACCCAAAGAAAGGACACTAGCTAGCACAAATGTCCCAGATCACGAAATAGAAGCAAAATAGGTTGGTTCCAAAATAGAATTTCTTACAGGAGTAGCATTATGTTTAGTGTATTTTTAATTAAAAAAATATTATATTAGTTATTATTTTTAATTTTAATTTCAGCACATTAAAACATCAATTTGATATTTATTGGTACAAAAAATAGTTTAAAAAGCATTTTAAAAAATGGGTTGAACTAGAAAAAATAAACACACTCTTTAGTAAGTGTGTATGAGATAACTTCTTCTGCTTTTTATTGTGTTTTAAAAGTATATTAAATATTAAAAAACATTTAAAAAACATAAAATTAAAGTTTTTTAGTGTTTTTTTATAATTTTGATGTGCTGATATAGAAAAAAAAAATTAAAATTTTTTTTGTAATTATGGTTTTAGCCACCAAATTACCTTTTCGTTTTCCTTTTTTTATTTTTTTTCAACAAAAACTCACCTACTTTCTTTTCTCTTTTTTATCTTGTTTTTGAACCCAAGTAACCTTCTTTGTTGCTATACACAGCAAGCTACAATTATTGAGATGTGTATAGCTAGCTGTGTGTTGCATGCAAGTTACCTAATTAAGGATATTGTGTTACAAAGTTTAACATGTGTGTTACATGCATAGAATTTCTGTGTATTTTAAATTATAGTGTATAGTATTTTTCAAAATAATTTTTTGCTTGAGAATATATTAAAATATTTTTTTTAATTATTTTTAATACCAGCACTCAAAATTATCAGAAAGCACTTAAAAATATCAATTTAATATTTTTTTAAATGTAAAATATTAAAAAAAACATCTAAAAATAAAAATAGAAGCACTTTCAAACACCTATAAATGTGTCAATGAGAGTTTAACTACTAAGTATAATTCTTGTATATTAATTATATAAATCTGATCATCCATGACACAAATGTACAATGAAATATATATAAAAAATTGCATGTCCATAAAAAAATGCACTTTGATTATACAAAATTTTAGATGTATCATCATCTATTACAACAATGAAAAAATCAGTAATTCTTTATAAGTTTAGCCCTTTTATTATGTTATTATCCATTTTATATGTAGGTTAGATTAATTTTTTTAACATAAAAAATATCTAGGTGTTACTAACATGTTTTATAGTAGAAAAAAATTTAAACCATGTGGGGATTGACTCGATTAACTTAATGGGTCTAAAAACAACCTAGAAAATTGTTAGAAATGTAATTTAACTAAAAGAAATTCAAGACGACATGTTTTTTTTTAACATTGAGATGAAAATATATTGGATCGACCTGGATCAACCCGGTTAACATGTCAAATTCATAACCCGGATCATGAGACCGAAATAACCTCATAGAAAGCAATTTAAAACCAAATATGAAACTTAATCCCCAATTAAACCAACATTGAAGAATTCAATTAAAAAATAAATAACTTGAGTTAACCTATCAAAGTTGCAACTTGAGTCATGTGACTGAGATAATTTTATAAAAAAAAATCAAAGCAAAAATATAAAGCTCAATTTTCAATCAATCTAATATTGAAGGATAAAATTGAAAAAAATATTGATAAAACAAAGGTAAAAAAACTGAGTCAACCGGGGTTAACTAGTCAAACTTGTAACCTAAATAATGAGACTGAAATAACCTTATTAAAAGCAAAAAAAAAAGTCTAATTCCAAATTAATTAAATATTGAAGGATAAATTGAGAAAAAAATTAAACTAAAAAAGATATAAAAAAAACATGAGTTAACTCGCGACTTGGGATAAACAATCCCAATATTGAATGATAAATTTAAAAATAATATGTATATATATATATACATATTATTTTTAAATTTATCATTCAATATATATATAACCTAATTTTAAATCAATCAAATGTTATATGATGAAATTAAAAAAAAAATAATTTGAGTTAACATGTCAAATTCATAATCTTCGTCATGACATCATGATAACCTTGTAGAAAATAAATAAAAAAATAACATGAATTAACTTGATTTAACCTGTTAAACTCGCAACTAAAATTATGAGATTGTGATAACCTCAGATAAAGTAAATTAAAACAAATGATGAAATCTAATTTTCAATAAACCTATTATTGAAGGTTGAAAATGAAAAAAAAATTAATTTAAAAATAAGACACAATAATACAACTTTAGTCTACCCGATTTAACCTTCAAAACATGTGACCTGAGTTATAAGACCGAGATAATCTAATAGAAAGTAAACAAAAATAAATTATGAAGTTTAATTCAAATCAACCCAATGTTGAATGATGAAAAAAATATCAATTAAAAAAATAAAAAAACTCGAGTCAACTAGGTTAACTCGCAAAACCCGCGACTCAAGTTATAAGATTAAAATAACCTCATAAAAAGCAAACCAAAATAAATTATAAAATTTAATTCTCAATCAACCTATTATTGAAGGATGAAATTGAAAAAAATATATATCAATTAAAAAAAAATTCAAATCAACCCATTAAAACTATGACATGGGTTATTAGTCATAGCTAACCTTGTATAAAACAAATCACAATAAATTATAAAATTCAATATCCAATAAACTAAATGTTAAAATAAAAAAATAAATATATATTTAAAAATAAATAAAAATACTGTTGAAATAAATAGTTTTTGTGAACAGTACAATAACCACTCTTTTAATTTCTTTTAGTTTATACTATAATATAATCAATCCTGAGTAAATAACTTGCCCTTGTAATTTTTTTTGACAGGATAAAGAAAGAGCAAAGAATTCCCTCCCTCCATCAAGATTCAGAATTCAAAAGCCATGGTAGTTACAAGGGAGTAGACAGTAAAGGGAAAAAAAAAACTGCCAGGGAAGGAAGGAAAGTGGCATATTTGTCATTCCAAAACAGCGTCTCATCTATCTATTTCGATCCACTTCATCGAGATGCACATCCTACTTTAACTCTCCTCACCCATCTCTCTCTCTGTTGTATTTCTTGAACAGAAACCAGATGGAGTGACAGTGTATGTACATGTCACTATAACTAGCTCTTACATATCTATCGTTGTAGATTTAGACTCAGAGTTTGTCACTTCTTCACCATTCCTACATACATTTCTGTGTTATATCTCATTTGCTCTCTTGTCTCCTTCGACAGTTCAAACTCCACTCCTCCGCTGGTGTCTAAAGGTGTGCTTTTCACTTCTTTACCATTCCTACATACATTTCTGTGTTATATCTCATTTGCTCTCTTGTCTCCTTCGACAGTTCAAACTCCACTCCTCCGCTGGTGTCTAAAGGTGTGCTTTTGTTTTCTAATTTTGCTTTGCATTGTATTTATGTTCTTGTAATGTTGGTTTTGAAATCTTGAAGAAATTTTCTTGGTTGTTTTGAGACAAGGTTCCGCTTTTGTTGGTTCCTTGATTGGTGTTTTTTAGGGTCAAATTACGTTGGATATCTTTTTTCCCTGGACTGATCTCTCATTTCCAATCTTTTCTGTTTGAAAGTTTGCGAGAGTTTGCAGTGTTGTTTGGTTGCCGAGATGTTAAGGGAAAGGAAAGGTCTTGAAGCTCGCATGCTTTAGGAACTACAATAGTTAAATCTCCATTCTGCTCCTAGTTTCCATAAGTGAAGGGGGTTTTCCTTCCAATGACGTGTGTGGTTGTTGTGTGGGGTTTTGCAGTTTCGGATTTGATTTATCTTTTGTTTGATTGCTAAGGAGGAGTTGGAAAAGATAGAATTTGGTTTGTCTGTATTAACATCTAAAGGGAGGTAACTTTTAGTTTAAATTTGGACTTCTACACTTCGTAATTTTTAGTTTCAACATTGAAGGATATGTTTCAATTTCCTGAAACCAGCCAGCCAAAACACTTCTTTTGTTCTGTTTTGATTTGGAAGACTTTCATTTCATTTAGTTTTGTTAATCTGTTCTGAGTTTTGAAGTTCGAGTCCCTTTTCTTTGTTTTATCAATCAAATCACATAGGATCTATATGTTTCCAATTTGATTTGATTTTATTTCTGGTTCTTCATTTTATAATTGTAGCTTATTCAACTGTGTTGTGAATTTGATTGCTGTTCATTTTTGTTTCTTAGAATAAGGTTTTCAATTTCAACAATCTATCTGGCTGTTTTCTCAGTTAGAACATTTTGCTTGGGTCAAAATGTGTGTTCTAGAGCAGTGTTCAGTTACAGTCTACTTATCTATTGTAATTTTGCAGTTCCTTGCAACAAGATTCCTCGAAGAATGGAGGTCGACAAAGCAGTTAAAGCGAATGAGGAAACCATCGCCAAAGAAATTCATGCTGAAGCAACTGTTGTGGCACCAGAAAAAGAAAAAACAAATGCTACCAATAGTGAAAGGCCTGTTAATGCCAATGAAACATCTGAGAGTTTTGCCAAAGCTGAAGGTCTTAATTCTTCTTCTATAGCAAGTGAAGGTGCAGCAAGTGTTTCTCAACGAAAAATCTCAAATGCCTTAAAGGTACAGTGCAAAGATGATTCTTTGGTTGAGCTTCTTCATTGTGACTTACATTTTCTCATGGCACGAAATGAAAGAAACATTTCTCTTCTTACCTGTGTTTAGGAACCTGCTCCTCGTAAAGGCACTAGTTCAAAGAACAGCAAATTGGCCAAGGATAAGCCTAATATGAAAGGCTCAGGTGCATTTTCACGTAGCCATAGGCCAATACTTTCTCAAAGTGTTTCATTTCCAGCAAAAGGAGCGTGCACTGATAATATGACGAAGAGCATTGAGGAACACCCGCTCAGAACTGCTGCCAAGCATGCCCGAGATGAAGGAACAAAGGTGAAGGTCTCTTTTCCCCATGTATCAGTCACTTCAAGTCCCCGTCTCAATCAAGCCAACAGGCGTGTTCCCACTGGAGTGAATTCAAGGGAATCATCAAATATCAATTGTAGTAAAACTTTAACTAGGCAGAGTTCTTCAACAGGAAAGTCTTGCAGTCAACAGGCTACGGTAAGGGTTTCTGCTGATAAATTTTGACCATTAATACTTTTTTTGTGTTGTTTTAGGTCTTTTGTTTATGTAACTCTTTGTTGTTCATAACAGTCTGTGAAATCAAGTTCTTTGAATGAAGCTGCTAAGCGCCCTCCACCCCAGGCTTCTGAGTAAGTTACCACCCATCCACTGCATAAAATTGTTTGCGCTATATTGGTTGATGCAATCAAAATGTATTCAGGGAAGCCTCCCCTGTCCCCACCTGCACCCTCTGCCCTTGGATAAAAGTAATCCTATTTATATATTTGCTTAGTGGATAAAGTACTCTTATAATCATTATCTAATGGCAGGTCTGATGCTCATCAAAATTCAAAACATGAGACAACCACATTGTCAAGCAAAGAAGATGATGACACCCATTCCACCACCTCGTAATGCTCTTATAGAACACAAATGGTTTTGTGATTATTTATTTTTATCAAGCATCTGTTTGCTAACATGCCATTATACTCTGTATTAATATCAGAAGTGCCACTCCTAGCGGAAGGAGAAGTAGTGGTTCTGGATTCTCCTTCAGATTGGAAGAACGTGCTGAAAAACGGAAGGAGGTTGTTGCTGGAATTTAGTTCCTTTCTTAGATTCTTAATATTTTTATTTGAATCCATAACATGATTGTATTATGGCCTTTGTTCTCCAGTTCTTTTCAAAGATTGAAGAGAAGATCCATGCTAAGGAAATTGAACAAACTAACTTGCAGGAAAAATCAAAGGTATTAGGTTTCTCTTTTGCGCAGGACATCTTTCCTTTTGACCTTTCTCTTCGTTTTCTTTAACAATTTGACCTTTCTCTTCTGAATCCAAAGGAATTTGGATCTTCATTTCACCTTTCACTCTTTGGTGGCATGCAGGAGAGCCAGGAGGCAGAGATCAAGCAACTGAGGAAGAGTTTGACATTTAAAGCTACACCTATGCCAAGTTTTTACAAAGAACCTCCTCCAAAAGCTGAACTAAAGAAGGTAATGCTTGAACTGTCAGATATCTATCGATAATGTCATGTCATTTGTTCGATCAACTTTAAGATTCGAAGCACACCAAATGAACTCTTTAAAAGCCTTTAAATTATCACTATTTTTTCAAATGTCTGATTATGTTTTTGCTAATGCTATCTACAATATGTGGACTAACAAATTTGTAAACTGTGGTTTCAAATCCACATGTTCTGTTGACATGTTTGTTTTTCTGTACCTGTTAAATTGAGTTTTCTAAATGTGGCCTAAAATTTAAATGAATCTTGAAGTCCCTAATTATTTGTAACCAGACATATTTAATGACGATGCATTTATACAGTAAATGATTCTGCAGTTTTTAGGCTTTCATTTGGCCTTTGCAAATTGCAATTATTGTTTTTTAGGACTGCAGGTGATGCGTTAGCTTAGGATCTTGCATTCATGAGTCTATTTTGCATGGTAAGTTGTTGACGTTTGCTAGTGAGGGCGTCTCTGCAATGCTTGCTGATTTTGTCAAAAATAAATAAATAAAAATAAATGGGACACCCAATTTTTTTAAAACGTGATAAAGGTCTGAACTTCAATCGTAATTGATGGGTACATGCCTAAGACTTACCAAGGCTTGTAAATAGCCATTGGTCTCTGTCTTTGCTTCAAAATAGAAGTAGGAGTTTCCAAAGGACTGGAGGTTGAAGAGAGCATACGGTCATGGTTATGTGTTATGACTCAGGAGCTTTGTCTTCTGTTTTTCCAAAGAAGAACGTTCACGTAGTATCATTCTACATTGCATGAACTATAAACGGAGCTACCCTTAACAGCTTGTGTGCTATTGAACATGAATATCAGAAATCCAGTGCTAGTCTCAAGTCCTCGTTGCCAATTCCGATTGATAATTGGGGAACTTCACGAATTCAAGCCAACATGAGACAATTGTCTGCGGCTCATCCTACATACATGTGAATATATTTGCACAAAAAAACACACTTGCTAGTTCAATTCGAAGTTTATCTAGCTTAACAGCATTTTAATGTGTATTTCTTCCGCCTGTTTCATTTGGATTCCTTGTTTTTTTTTTCTCCATCTTCTCTATGGAACATCGGGATAAAGTTTTGTGTGCTCATTCTTACAGATACCAACTACTCGTGCAATATCACCGAAGCTTGGAAGGCGCAAGAGCTCCACCACTTTAACGAACAACTCTTTGGAAGACAGTGGATCTTCTTTTAGCCCACGAGCTTCTCACAGCCCACGTCTCAACCAAGAATCAAGCAACCCAACCAAGGGAATTCAGAGAAATGGTAACAAGGATAATGGTGCTTCAAAAACCCCAATTAGGAAGTCCCAACCTAAGCTTCAATCTCATCAAATCATGGCCAATGGACAGGAAGGAAAGATTGTCAAGTCCAAAGCAAAGCCACCTGGAGCAGAGAATCAAACCCAGAAAGCTGGTGTCGGAAAATTGGAAGACAACGAGAATAATTCTAAGAAAATCCCTTTATGTGATAATGGAATTCAGACCATGCCTGAAAACAACACTCCTCAGAACGATGGACTGGTATTGTCCTCGTCCAATCCTGAGTTCATACTCCCTCAAGTCACAGTCGGAGGGTGAGAACTTGATTATTTTATCTTGTATCTGTAGTTTTTTTTCATTCAAGTTCCATGTTGTTGTGAATAGGCTGGCTGTATGGTAGCGTATATGGCATTTTTTTAGGGTACTTGTGAAGTCAACATAAATCTACCATTTGAACATGCATTCCTTATCAATATAAGCTTGTATTCCTTTTTTAAATTTTATTGAAGTGTTCGGAAAAAACATTTTGTAACTTCGTTAGTCTTTCTTTGATGCGATGCATAAATTGCCGGCCTTTTAATGCAACCACCGGTAACGATGAACTTCTAGATATACAAGCATGTGTCTCCACCTCTGATTCCTTGGAAGACTCCCTTTTTCAGTAGAACAAGCAGCCAGTGAAATCCATCATTTTCCCAGAAGGAAAAAACTTAAGCAATCATGAAGCTGTAAGTTGTGAGTTAGGGTAAGGTGAAGTTTTTAATAGGCAGCACATAACAATGACAGTGAGAGGCTCATGAAAAGGCAAAAGCTTCTTTTGTTAGCAAAGCAAGATAGGAGCTGTGATTGTTGTTGAGTAAAGATCTTAACCTAATTGAAACCTCACCAAACTTTTTTTTCTATGATTTGGACGCATTGCCAAGGTGACTGCTATGATACCAAATTGGAAAAAGCTCATTTCAACCTCTCATTGATTCCCCAGCTGCACAGAGTGTGACAGGTTATAGCTGGCGTTGTAAAAAGCTACATTCACAGTGAAGGCCATTTCTCCGGCTATTGAAGCATGGAGTGATGGTGGTATCGATGGCAGCCAGAACGATAGCTTGGAGTGTCCAAATGGGTGAATTAGTCTAAAACTATTAAACTAATTCCTTTTAAATGCCTAACTAGGTTGTTGTTTCGTGTGTTGCTACGGTCCACAAAAATAATAATTTCAAGCTTAAGAAAATATGAAAGCGTTGCTAATGTATTTTTTATTATAAATAAAATTTTGATTATAAACTTAACATTTAATGCATACAAATTGGTTTTTTTTACAAATATGATAACAATATCTTCAATCAACTTAAACTAACATGTTAAACTTGAGATTCGGATCATGAAACCGAGTGGACTTAACAACATTGTATTTTTAAGATAGTATTTTCTTTAATAATATGATAAAAAATACAATCTCAATATCAATGACCAATCCAATACCGAAACATATTGTAAATTACAAGCATTGCTTTCCAAACAAAAATCCATCATTGTCTTAAAAGAAAATCTAAAAAAGAATTATAACAAAGTCTCAATATTTTATATATGATTAAAGATTTAAAAAATTGATAAATGAGATAAATTATATAAAAAATTTTAAAACATAAATTTTATGTTAATTGAATATTCATGATTTTTTCCCATTTAGACATAATAATTAGAAACAATTTTTAATATTCCCATAAAAAAACTATACTATTATTTGAGAAACATGACAAATTAAGTAATAATTGAAATATAATATTAAAGTTTTATGTAATGCATTTAAATCTACATAAAAAAATCAAAAATTAAAAAGGCCTGGGCCTGACACCTAGAGTCATGTTGAGGGCCAACCACCTATAGGCTAGTGAGGCTAAACCCAGGTGAATGACCTTTTATTGTTTTTCTTTATATTAAGTAGCAGACAATATATTATTTGCATGTTGTCCACCCTTTCTATAACCAAATCATCACACAAGATCAGTTTTTCAAGGTTAATCCCTTTTATTGTTTATCTTTATATTAAATAGGAGACAATATATTGTTTGCATGTTGTCCACCCTTTCTATAACCAAATCATCACACAAGATCAGTTTTTCAAGGTCAATCATAAGAGTTTTTCAAAGATTTAATGGCTAATACATGGAAGTTGAAAGATTATGTAATTGATAGGGAAGAGGAGTTTGGATGAGTGAGGAAAAAAAAGGTTTTTATACCTAGGTTTAAGGCAATCAACGGGAGGAAATCAACAAGAAAGGAAGGAATATTGTCGTATAAAGAAATTGAACAAGTCCAACCCGAGAGATTTGGTCTAGTTGGGCTGCAACCACTATTCAAAATGTAAACCTAGTTTAGCTAATTATTTAAAGAAGTTGTTTGCATTCAATAAAAAGGGGGATAATTTCAATTGTTAGGTTTTAATATATGGGAGGTCCGACCAACCTCAAATTTAGTCACTAAATTTACCTTTCTTGTTTTTCAGTGTAATTAAAAACTTCAATTCATTAAAATTATAATTATCAATTTAGTCTTTATTTTCTTTAAATCTTTCATTATATCCCCTTTCCATGGTAGAAGGGATGAGAGTATCATAGTTAATTAAGACTATAGCTAGAATGAGGCAGCAAGTCCTAGAAGTGATTATATAACAGCAACAAATGTTAGTCAAAGTTGATCAACTTACTAAAACTCAAGGAAAAAGAGTAATTAAATCTTCTCCAAACACATATGTCACTTTAGTGAATAAACATCATAAGCAAGAAATGGAGTAGCCAGCTAAGAATCAAATTCAAATAAGACCCATTACACTTGATTTTCCCCGGTTTAATAGTGAAGATCTAAAAGGATAGATTTATCAAGCCACTCACCTTTTTAGTTATCACAATACTCCACCGCAACATTGACTATTTTTAGCAAGTTTCTACATGAGAGGCAAAGCAATTGTTTGGTATTAAGAGATGGAGAAAGTTGGTTTAATAACCAGTTAAGAATCGTTTGTTAAAGATATTTAAATTCATTTCATAAATCCCACCTATGATGGCTCAATGGAAGTATTGATTAGTTTGAAACAAAACTCAATAGTTGAAGAATACAAACTTCGTTTGAGTTATTATCAAATTGAATTAAAGGTTTGTCTGATACTTATAAGTCAAGTTGTTTCATTTGAAGGCTTAACGAGGAAGTTTGTATTGGCATCAAAATACTTAATCCCCCTAACTTAGTTGAGGCTTATGGGCTTGCATAAATACAAAAGAAAAACCTAAAGGTCCAGCTTTGACATTAAAAGTCAATTGGCAACATCATTTCAAGAAAATTAAATCCAACAAACCAGGCCAAGAGTTTGGTTTCATGGTTATCCATTCAAAGATTAACACCCATACAATTAAAAAGAAATAGGAGAAAAGTTTATGTTTTAAGTGTAACTAGAGGTGGGGGTTAGATCATAAGTGTGAGAGTCTAAGTTATTTTTAATAGAAAAGGTTGAGGAAGATGAGATAATTAATATGGGAAACCTAATTGATTTATCTAATCTTTTAGAGGAAAATAAAGAGGTCAAAATCTTTATAAACGTCATGTTAGGAAATCCTAGTGTTAAAACCATAAGGATATGATTGGTGATTAATAATCAGGTGATGGTGGCATTAATAGATACATGTAATACATATAATTTCACAATTCCTAAGATGGCTTGAAGGATAAGGATAAATATCGAAGAACATTCACTCGTTGAGGTGAAAATTGTTAATGGAATTAAAATTCTTTGTGAAAAATATGTCCAAATATAAAATTTAAGGCCTAGGGACACAAATTCATAACTCAAGCTTTCTAAATCCAGTTGGGCGGCTGTGACATGGTTTTAGGCATTCTATGGTTTAAGAAGTTAGATTCTATTTTATAGGATTTTAATAGGCTCCCTATAAAGTTCCATTATCAAGAGGCCATAATTTTAGAAACAGGCCTAGAAGTTCAAGAGTCCATAATGGACAGTAGGCCTGGGTTCTTAAAGGAGTTAAAAAAAGGCTAATGTTACAAATTAGGGCTTAGGAGATTGAGGTCTTAAAGAACAACAAACTATCAGATCTAGTTCAAAACTTATTAAAAGAATATTAAGAAGTATTTTTTAAACCCAAATAGCTCACTCTTAAAAGATCTAAATATTACACAATCACACTGAAAGAATGGATTTTTCCTATAAATATAAGGCCTTATTGGTATCCTTATTATAAATAAAAAAAAAAATAGCATTTGAGAAGATATTAAGGGAGTTACTACAATCAGGGGCTATACGACCTAGTGTAAGTCCCTTTTTTTTCTGGTTTTTTTACTCAGAAAAGATGATGGATCAAGGCATATATTTATTGATTATCAAGCATTAAATAAATAAACAATCAAAGATAAGTTCCTCATTTTATTTGTTGAGAAACTATTAGATGAATTGTATGGGTCTAATTATTTCTCTAAATAAGATCTAAAGTTAGGTTCCATTAGATTTGGATGCATTAAAAGGATATCTCTAAAATTATCTTCAAGCCTCATGAAAGACATTATAAGTTTTCGGTGATGCCTTTCAGACTCACAAATGCCTTCATATACCTTTCAAAGCATCATGAATGAGGTATTCCAATCCTACCTTAGGCATTTTGTTTTGATATTTTTTATGACATGTTGATTTATAGTAAATTAGAGGAAGAACATTTGGCCCACATGAAGTCAATCTTAACCTTATTAGCCTAATACAAAATCTATATCAAAATGTCTAAGTTCAATTTTTGTTTATGAAGAAATTGAATATTTGGACCACATTGTTTTCAGAGATAGGGTACAAGTTGATCCTAAAAAAAATTAAAGTAATGCTTGATTGGTCAAAGTTTGGTAACCTCAAGGCTTTAAGGGCTTTTTTTAAGGCTCACTAGGTATAACAATAGGTTTATTAAATGTTATAATGCAGTGGCTAGTAATTTAACCAAATTACTTCAAAAAAAGCTTTTCAGTTAGAATCACTAAGTAGAGAAGGTATTCAATTAGTAAAATCACATTATCACTCATCCACCTACTTCATTTCTTCATTTCTCAAAGCCTTTCATAGCAAAGTAAGATGCATTTGGAGTTTGGGTAGGAATAATTATCGTGCAAGAGGGCATGCAAGCCTTTATTTTTTTTAATTATGGACTTGAAAGATAAGGAACTACATTTTTCAATCTATGTAAAGAAGTTATTGGACATAGTGATAACAATACAAAAATGGAGGCCTTACTTATTAATTCGACCATTCAAAATCAAAACAGGCCAAAAAATCCTGAAGTATATGTTATAACAAAACATTAGCACATCAATACAAAAAAAAGTGGATATCTATACTTTTAGGCTATGACTTCATAATAGAGTATAAAACAGGCAAAGATGACTTGGTAGATGATGTATTATTAAAAAAGAATAAAGAAACAACTAGTAGTGAGTTATAATTTCTCACATTAATTAAAAGAACTTTACTCTACTAATTTTGAGGTACAGATAGTTCTCAGACAAATAAAAGGAGATACCTTGCAATGACACATGTTTCAATTACGATGAGAAGTATTGTTATATAAGGGAATTTTTTTTTTTTGTAAGGAACGTCCCCTTAAGCTATAGATCATAAAGTATCTTCATGGTAGCCTTTCGGGAGGTCACTCAAATTTCAAAATACCATTCAAAGAGTTCACAATGATTTCTTTTGGGTAGGCATAAAGAATAATGTAAAAAAATACATTAGAGAATGTGAAGTGTCTCAAATGATAGAATTAAAGAACATTAGACCATTTGGACTACTGCAGCCTTTGTCAATTCCATATACGTCATGAAACTTTATTTTCATGGATTTTATAAAAGGATTACATTCTTCAGGCATATACATAATTATTTTTATGGTGGTTAATCGACTAACAAAGCATGCTCATTCCTTAGTCGTGACTCATCCCTACACGACAAGTGAAATAGCATAAATGTTTTCACAACAAGTTATGAAGCTACATGGTTTCCAACCAATACTGTGAAAGATAAGGATCTTGTGTTTACTAGTAGGTTTTGGAAAAAACTATTTTTTTTATCCACGAAATGGACTCGTTAATGTTAACAACCTACCATCTACAAATTGATGGACAAACATAGATAGTCAAAAAGACATTGTAAAACTATCAAAGGTGTTTTGCAGGAAAAAACCTTATAAGCTAGTTTAGGTGATTAGTTATGGTAGAATTATGGTACAATACTAACTATTATAAGTCGTTACAAACCATACCATTTGAGGCATTATATAGGTACAGTCCACATAGTCTAATCAATTATATCTTAGGTCTTATAAAAAAATCAAGCAATTAAAGAGCATTTAAAAGATAGATCCAACGCTATCAAAACAAATTTAAACAAAGCCTTATAGAATAAAAGAGACATATAGATCATAAGCAAAAAAAACTTGAATTCAAAGAAAGAGAGTTGGCTCACTGAAACTCCAATCTTACCATCAGTTGAGCATGCTACAATAGAGAAACAACAAATGTGCTTACAGGCATTATGGACCTATTCATATAAAAAAAAAATTGGACGAGTAGCTTACTATTTACAATAGCCAGAAAGAGTGAAAGTTCATCCCACTTTTCATATTTCACACCAGAAGAAGAGAGTCAACCCAACAGACCAAATAGTAGCTAAATTAAAATATTTTGGAAAGGCTTTCCATAACAAAACTATCAGAAGTTATGGGAGAATGAGAAAAAGTAACCAAAAGGGGAAGTAAATAACTAGAATAGAATGTAAGAGAGAATACAATTTACGCTTCCATGGACAGAACACTGAAGATACTATGTTGGTGATAGAAAATTGGATTGGAAAAAATTTTCCTCACCTTATGGAAAAAAGGCTAAAAAGAGGGAGGAATGTAACCAAATCATTATACAATATTAGTTTTTCAAGGTTAATGAGAAGAGAAACTTTGAATATTTAATGGCTAATACAAGGAAGTTGAAAAATCACGTAGTTGGAGGAGAAAAATAGTCTAAAGGAGTGAGAAAATAAGGTTCTTATACATAGGTTTAAGGCAATCAACGGTGGGAAATCAATAATTGTTGGATAAGAAACATGTGGTATGGTGATAAAGGGCAGTTGGCGAGTATAACAGGAAAGGAAAGAAAGAACATTGTTGTTTAAAGAAATTGAATAAGTCCAAATCTGGTCAGTTAGGTTGCAACCACTATTCAAAATTCAAACCCAGTTTAGCTAATTATTTAAAGAAGTTGTTTACATTCAATAAAAATAGGAGAATTTCAATTGTTAAGATTTAATTCTTAGAAGCCCAACCAACCTCAAATTTGGTGACCAAATTTACCTTTTCTTGTTTTTCAGTCTTTTCGATATAATTAGAAGTTTCAATTCAATATAATTACAATTATCAATTCAGTCCCTATTATCCTTAAATCTTCTATTATATCATTATTCTTATTTTCTTAACCACCCAGAAATAATTAGACTTGTTACACTTCTTTTTATATAAAATAATAGTTACAAATGAAGGTTGTTTGCAAGCCTGGATTCTAATTACTTGAGGGTTGCTGGAAAATCAAACTGGGGTATTTTTGAGTTTGAAAATCTTTTTTAAAAAACCTATTTTAACACAAAACTCTAAGAAAACACCCTAAAAAACTCAATAAATCAATATCTCGACTCAAAACACCTCTAAATTGGTTCAAAGACACGACTGATCTCATTAAATAAAATTTTTTTACACCAAGTTTGGCTTCTTTTTTTTATTGAAATCGTGACAGTGAACATCTTTCTTTATTTACGGCAATTTTTCAACGAATTTCTTTCTCCTCCCTCAAATTCATGAATTTGAGAATGATCAAAATAAAAATTATCATAAATTTGTGGTTAGCCATATATGTTTTGTGTTTTTATATTATAATCATTTGTCTTTTAATTTAATATTTCTATTCTAATTTCAAATCTAATATTAGCTAATTAGGCTATGGAAAGATTCAATTAAAAAAAAAACATTGTTCATATGAATTGTCCTCCCCTATTGTTTTAGTTTTTGTTATAATTATAATATAATTTTCATCCACATTGTAAAGTAATAAATCTGATTCTTATTTTCTAGGAGTGAAAACACCAAGGAATGTTTTTTTTTTTAACCACCATCACTGCACAGCCAACCCACGTCTATTTTGTTGCATTGAAAATCTGAAATTCGATCAATAATCCATTAAAAAGGAAAAAAAAATTAAAAAAAAGCCTCCTCCAGTCAAACCCTATAAAATTCCACAGGTGCCACGTAAGGAAACAGCTTTCTACTGATAGCTAATTAATCTACGCTAAAAAAAGAAGAAAATAGATGCCTCGGGAAGTGGAATATCTTTAGCTGGATCCAGCAGGATGCCTTGGTGTCATGCAGTAGTCTAGCTTCCCCTGTTTTGGTTCTTGGCTACTGTCTCTATCTTAGTTCTTAGGTGAATGAATGGGACCTTGCTTCTAATTAATGAAGTCAAAAGCAATCCTGAGGCCCCATCTTCGTTCTTTGTAATCGAGTTGTATAGCTTTAAAAAAGATGCTACTTCTTCAAAAGCTAACATCAAAAGCTTGATTAACAAGAAGATTAACTTCGATCAGAAAATTATACCAATAATTGGCAATAATAGGGTTTTTTCCTCTTTTTTCTTCCTTTTTCATGGCACCAGAAGATGCCAACGTTTTTCATGGCAACAGAAGATGCCAACCTGAAGAGCCAACCTGTTATGCCGTATTAGGGCGTATTCGGTAGTGCTGTCAAATTATTATTTGTAAAAAATATATATATTTTAAATTGTTTTGATATATAAATGTAAAAAACTATTATTGTAATACATTTAAGAAAAGAAAACATAATACAACATCTACTACCACGCTCCAAACAAGCGTGAAACAAGAGCTGCTGTAGCATGATTCATGCAACCACCACCTCATTCATGCAACCACCACCACCTCACCGTCACCGCAATTAACATTTTATTTATCAAACAAAATCTCGAGACCAAAAACAGGTCTTCTTCCCCAAACTACAATAATTGGAAAAGGTTTCAAGTTGATTCACGAGCGGTGGATCATATGCGGGCAAGAAGAGGACAGCCCATTATAAAAAACAAAAATGACAGAGAGAGAGAGAGAGAGAGGGTAGCTTTCTAACTTTGTTCATACATGAAAAATAATTAAAAAATGGTGTGTAATTACAGTATTTATAACAAAACACCAACAGACTCTGTTATGGGTGGTGGGATTATTCAGAGGAAATCACAGAGTGCAATCTCATCTCTCCCATTGTGTTTGTATTTCACAAAGGCCTTTCCTGCAATTACATGATGATGAAGAAAAAAATGTTAGCCGAAGAAAAAACATTTAAACAAGATTTTAGAGATTAATGCTGGGCCAAGTGTAGTGATTTACCTTTTCTCTATTGTTTTCATGGTTCCATTTTTACTCTCTTTGAGAATTTAGCTGTGTATGTTCATTGGCATGTGGTGAAATGCGAATCCTGCCCAAGACTTCCGAGCATTCTACAAGCTACTTCCATTAACTTACCTGCGTACGCAAATCAACAATTAAAAATGTCAGGTAAACTCTTGCTGGTGTATCAACATCACATGAACAGTTAATTTCATAAACTAAGGCTTAAGTTCTCGATTAAACAATGTCTCGGCTAATAAAGGGACAGTGAGGACAAGACAAGTCCTGCCAGCTGAGTTATAAAGGAATGGCACTTAATTATGGACAAGCTGTTGTTGGCATCTTAGTCGTGGTGGGGTCTAATAAATTAATAATGTGGTTCACAGCTAGGAAACCCTGGATTTTGCCAGCTTTTCAATATTGGCGTGGGCTTCAATCACTTGGATTCGTCGGTGGCAAGGGCCGTCAAACCCTGGAACTAATAACCCTAGTTTTATGCATCTAAACTTCTTTTGCAGTCGTGGTAATTGACTTTTTAAACCCATCTTCATCTTCATTCTGCACTGTTTCATCAAGCTTCTGCTGTCCAGGCAGAAGACTATTCCAATGGCGATCCTCTAACAGGTCGACAGTAGATCTCCATCATCGGAACTTGATGCGAATTGGCAGCCTACTTCCATGGCCCAATTCCCCTCCCTTCGCCAACAAAAAAAGGTTGGGAAAGAGAGTGAACCTGACGTTGACAATTTCAGGCACTATAATGCACAGAATCAAAAACAAGATCATAGAACCCTCCACTCAGTCAACATCCAGTTCCTTCCACAGCAATCTGGACACATCACTGCTTGACGTCCAAGCTATCTCCTGTTCTTGCATATGCTCAACTATTACGCAAAGTCATCATACGCTAATAGAACACAAGAAACAGCTGTGTCTGCCCCGTCACCGACACCAATTATTACCACACATACCGAAACTTTTGGCAAGAGTATGATCCTCTTCCTAAATCCTAATACAATTTCACCTCACCACCAATAACATGACCTAATTCCTCACTAACTCCCAAAACTGAGAAAGGAAAGCGTGTCCATAATCTAAATTAAGACTGAAAATTCACTAACTATGCTGAACTAAACTTATCAATAAAATTAAGACCAAGACAAGCAATCAAAACAAAAAATTGACCGAAAATAACAAAAGCATACCTCTTCTTGGCGTGGTAGTGGCAACCTTAACAGAGCTAACGGATTTCTTAACAGAAGTACTTTCTTTCTCAACTTCAGGAAACAAAACCCCATCAATCCCTTGAACTGAAATCCTCCCATCTGTATAGATATCCGGGTCAAACAAATAGGCCGACCCATCACCCGACCCGAACTTAACCGACCCGTCAGCTTCTTGAGCCACAACTTTATGTGGCAACCTCAGTGTATCATACCCAATTTTCCCAAACCTCCTAACAGCATTATACATGCTCTCTTCAGTTTGGTACTCAGGAATTATGTGGTAATAGATGATCTGCTCTGGTGCCCCTGGCTCGCTCAACTGGTCTGTTGTTAGCTTAGCCATGGCTTCGTCATTCGGTGCCAAGACTGTAAGCACGTAACCTTCAGATACTAACCTGCCCATTTCAGTGGCTAATGAGGTTAAGTTCACTAAAATATCAGCCATCTCATTGTAGCCACCATACTGTAGTAACGTCTGTATGAAGTCTTTGACTTGGCTTTCTCCATCGAAATGGTTATGAGGTCCGCCGGGTCCTGGAGCTGAGGCGGGAGCCAGTGATGGTCCAGGAGACATGGCATCATAAACGGGCAAAACCGGTGGTGACCCGGCCCGAACTGGTGGTTCGGGTTTTTTCAATCTATGGGTTCTGGGGTCAACTTCCGGTGCTCCTTCTGGCAAAACAGCTGATATGGATCTCAGATTTCTTCTCCTGTTGAAGTCTTCCTGTACTGATTGTGGAACTAGGAGGCGTTCAATACCGTGGATTACTCCATCGGGACGGGTCACATCATCCGGTCGGGTCAACACGGCGGCTCCGACAAACTTTTTGCCTGAATTCTTGGTGATTAAGTGCAGATGGTCGTTGCAGAGAGTGGCGTGCCTGGTGGGGTTTGATTTATGACCCGGCCAGTCATTGGATCCGACCCGTTGGGGGATAATGTGGAACAACAAAAGGGTTTGGAGAGATTTGAGATTACCGGGTTCAAGTATAAACCGTTTGAATTCGGGGTCAAGTTGACGCTCTAAAGCTTCATTTTTTGGTGCAAAGATGGTGATGTTGTGTTTGCCAACAGCTTCTTCAAGGGTTTGCAGAAGGAGAGCCTTCTCAACGAGCTCAGCTAACTCAGTGTAATGCGAGTCAAGGAGGGCAACAAGAACCGAGTTGGAGTTTATCATCTGACCCGCAACCGTACTATTGCCAGTTCTATTCTGATGGGGCAATGCAGAAATGGAGGCAACGGAAAAACAAAGAAGAGTAAAGAGAAAAAGGGTTTTCTCGGAGACATCATAGATGTGAGAATCCATGGTGCTCAAAGACAGACTGGAACTTGGAATTGAGAAGGGTGAGAAATTTGTAGTTTTCTTTGAATTCTGGCTGAATGGGTGTGTGTTGAGTAGTGCACTATTGAGGGGTGCTTGCTCTGGGTTCGTGGAGGGTAGCGGAAGGATGGTTTGGTTGGCCTTTAGAGGCTGGGGATGGGTTTTGCTTAGAGAAGAGACACGCAGGCGGAGGAAGACTTCTAACTTTGGAAGTAATGGACACTTTTATTTGAGGTTGTGAAAGGTTAGGACAGGCACAGGCTGGCTGTGGGGTTTACACGGAAGACGACGGCTTCACATTACACTAACTACACTGGCAATCTAGCTAGCTCGCTAGCTACCACATGTCATGAGCCGCACGCGGTTTTTGTGAACTCGAGAACTCTTTTCTTCGAATTCTTCCAGATAAGGGAGTGGTACTGTAAATATTTTTATGGATATTATATAATAAAAATTGTCTTTTAAAATATATTTTTAGTTTCAGGTGGTTTAATATTTATATTTGTTTGGTTAAAATTATAATTAAAATTAAAATTAAATAAAAAATAGTTTAATGTATTTAATTAAAAAAAAATTTTAAATTAAAGTTATAAAATAATTAAAATATATATATATATATACTAATATTGATAGTTTTTAATTTAAATATTATAGATTTAACTACTGCTATTACATCATGAAATAAATAATATTGATGTCAAATATTTTTTTATTATTCCATTAAAAGATCTATAATTTCATCATGTACGCAATCCATCCGACAAGGACTACAGTTTTTTTGGTTTCTTAAGCGCGCAACAACATCAGGTAAAATATCATTAATAATAAAATTGGAATTGCAATCAAATTCTAGAAATATTAAGCCATCAAGCGATCTCATTTTAATTTTTTGAATAAAACACAATTAAAAATAAAAATAAAAATTGAATTTTTTTAACTGGGTTGGACCCGGCAAGAACAAATTTGGGATTGCGATCAAATTCTACAAATATTACGTCATCAAGCGATCTCATTTTAATTTTTTTAATAAAACACAATTAAAAATAAAAAAAAATTAATTTTTTTAACTGCCTCAAACTTAATTTAATACATTTAATTTTGAACCGCATCCGGTCCGACCAGAAAAATAAAGTAACAGTAGACGTTCTCCATTAAACACGTTCACAGTTTTACAAAAAGCAGTTAAGAGCTACTTTTTATAAACCTGTGTTTTTTTTTTTTTTAAATCTACACAGATCCTCTATGTATAATACATTATGTTTTGAAGCTACCAAACAGGTTGCGCCTGTGTTTTGCTTCAAACGCAGGCGCACAGCAAGCCACGCCAGGATAGTTTTGTTTTTTTATTTTAATCAGTAACCTTTTTACTAATTTTGTGGTGATGTATATTTATCCTTTTCCATCTCTTTTATGATTATTTTCATCTCCAGTAACATTTGAATTCTATGTCTTATTATCATTTTTAGGCTATTAATGTATATTAAATTATAAAAAAAAAAAAGAGTTTTGTTCAGATGATGGTGAAGTATAACTATATTTATAAGATTATATAAAATAAAAATATTTTTTTTCTCTTAATATCTATTTGTTTTATTTATTTTATCATAACTCATTTTTAGATTATTTTTTAAATTTATCTTCTTTTCAAAATCAAAAAATAAAATAAAGATCGGTATTTTAACAAAAGCAAATTGGAAGGATTTCACGTATAAAAAAAAATCAAGCTGTAATTTTAGATGAAATTAAAAGATTAATTATATCTTATTTTACCAAAAACTAGAAAGATAATACAAATTCAAGATCAATTTATATAATTATTGAATAAATCTGCATAAAAATTAAGATTAAAAATATAATTATATTTTTAATAAGCTAATTTGATTATTATTATTATTATATAGTAGATACAATTATATTTCAGTATCTTATTAGCCTACCAAAGTTTACTCAATTAAATTAAAAATATATTGTAATAGAAATTTTTTTAATTAAAAAAATATTAAAATTATTTTTTTTCACAATAACATATTAAAAATTATTTAAAAATATTTTTAAAATATTAATTTAATATTTTTCAAATAAAAAGTGAAGGGATAATTGTATATGAAAGAAAATAGTGTTTATAGTGAATACGACGAGAAAGGATTCTAAATTTAAATTTAAAATAAACATCAAATCTAATAATTAAATTTTTTCTAAGTAAAGGAGAACCAACAACATGGGTTTTGACTAAACATTGGGCAGGATTTATATGGTAATAGACCTTTTAATTTGGTATTTATAAAAAGTTTTTTTATTATTATTTTAATAAACATCATGTCCTCAACTGAAGGCTGAGTATATATTCAATTCACACGCGCACTGAACTATTTCGAATCTAAATTTTTTTCAAAAAAAAAAAAAGTGATTGCTAAATATTGTTGCTGTTTTTGGAATTATGTTCTTAAAAATATAAAAGAGCTTAAAAAAACAATAGTGCAACTAACAACAGAGGATATAAACCAACATGATGAAAGCCTAATTGAATAGTGAAAGTTTTGAGAAGGATTTTCTTCAGAATTAGGAAACAACAAAAAAAAAAAAAAAGAATTTTATATGAATTATAAGTTAATGTGGTAAAATAACATTAATCACCATTAAAAATAAATTAAAATTGCTTAGTGTTCATTGTGCAAGTCTACAGTAAAACGTTGAGAAGTCCTCTCTTTTTTTTATTTTTTTATTTTTTCCTCTTTTTTTGTCTTCTTTTTTTTCCCCTTTTTTTTTTGTCTTCTTCTTTTTCTTTTTTTTTGTTTTTTTTCTCTTTTTTTTCCCGTTTTTTTTGTCTTCTTTTTTTTCCCATTTTTTTTGTTTTTATTTTTTTTTGGTTTTCTATTGCCTTTATGGGTTTTTTTTTTTGCTTTTTTCTTTATGTATTTTTCTTTTAATGAATTTTTTTTTGTTTAATTTAGTTTGTTAATGTTAATTTTTTTATTTAGTTATCAGATTTTTATAACACGGATCCCGAGTTTGACGGGTTAACCTGATTTAACGAGTTAACCCGAATTTTTTTTATTTTCTTTTTAATTAATTGTAACATATACTAAAATGGATCAGTGTTTTACTGTGGACTGCACAGTGCAGTCCACGGTAAAACACTGATCCGTTTTTGGTTTTTTTTTAAGTTGTCTTATTTTTTTTGCTGTTTTTTATGCCTTTCGGGATTTTTTTTTTTTTTGCTTCTTTCTTTATTTTTTTTCTTCTAACAAAAGTTTTTTGTTTAATTTGGTTTATTAATGTTAAATTTTTTTTATTTAGTTATCAGACTTTCATGACACGTTTTTCGGATTTAACGGGTTAACCTGATTTGACAAGTTAACCTAGAAATATATATTTTTTTCTTTTTTTCTTTTTAATTAATTTTTTTCATTTAGTTTAGTTTGTTAATGTTAAATTTCTTTCTATTTAGTTATCAGACTTTCATGACACATATCTCGAGTTTCACGGGTTAACCTGGTTTCACAGGTGAACCCAGTTAATTCTGGGTTGACCCGTAATTTTTTTTTTTTTCATAATTTTTTTTTCATAATTTATTTTGTTAATGTTAAATTTTTTTTATTTGGTTATCAGACTTTCATGACACAGATCCTAGGTTTAACGGGTTAATATGGTTTGACGAGTTAACCTAGATTTTTTTTAATTTTTTTATTAATTTTTTTTGTTTAGTTTAATTTGTTAATGTTCACTTTTTTTTATTTAGTTACCAGACATTCATGACACGGATCCCGGGTTTAATGGGTTAACCTAGTTTGACGAGTTAACCTGGAATTTTTTTTGTTTTTTTTTCTTTTTAATTATTTTTTTTCGTTTAGTTTAGTTTGTTAATGTTAAATTTCTTTCTCTTTAGTTTTTGTTTCTTCTTAGAGGTTTTTTTATTTTATTTTTTCTTTTTAATTAATTTTATTTAATCAATTTAGTTTATTAATATTAAATTTTTTTCTAAGTAGTTCTTGGCTGATGTCTTTAGTTTTTTTTTTTATGCATTTGACTGTGGACTGCACAGTGCAGTCCACAGTGAAAATGCTCATTTTTTTGTTTTTTTCTTTTTAATTAATTTTTTTTGTTTTAATTTAAATTGTTAATGTTAATTTTTTTTCTATTTAGTTATCAAACTTTCATGACAAGGATTCCGGGTTTGACAGGTTAACCTGGTTTGACGAGTTAGCCTAGTTAATTCTGGGTTAACCCATTAATTTGTTTTTTTTTCTTTTTAATTATCAAACTTTCACGATGCGAATTCAAGGTATGATAAATATGGATAAACCAGAGAGGAACAGCTCGTCGTGAATTATATACATAAATATGGCAAGAATCACAATCTTATAATCTCGCTACAGATTCAATAATTCCCATCATCATTTGGAAAAAGAATAAAAAACTCATTAAACTAGTCAATTTTTATTTTCTAAATCTTAATTTTCTTTTCTTTTTGCTCTCAAGATATCCTCTAATCCACTTTAGTGTATTAAATTATTTCTCTTTCTAGCCAAATTTTGGACATTCAAACTAGTAAATTCACTACAAACCAATTAAATTTTAAATAATAATTTAGTTTTCTACGTAAAAAAATTTATTTGAAGGATATATTATCCATACAATTAGATAGTGTTCTGCTTGTGCCGGATAAAAAAACAAAAATAATAGAAACAGAGGAGACAAGATAAAAACAAAAAAGAACACATAATTGTGTTTAATAGTGATGTACAAGACAAAATAATTGTCTCTGTATTCTATTTGGTTATAATAGATAAAACAAAATAAAATATAAAAAAAGTCTATTTTATCTTTAATATGTATTATTGTCAAACTTATATATATATATATATATATATATATATATATATATATATATATATATAAAATTTTAGTTTATATCGAGTGTTGAAATTAATAATATCATAATAATCATAGTTATACAACACAATTTAACTTGATGGGTTGAATTGAAACCTGAACTGATCCGAGTTTAAGAAAAAATAAAGGAACGATTGACTCGATCAAAAACCCAAGTCAACCCGTGATAAAACACAGGTCAAAACCCATTGACTTTTTTTAAAAAATAATCTAGACAAGGTTGCTTTGATTATTTAAAAAAAAAGAATTGGATCAGCCAGATTAACCATCCCGACCTGTGACCTGAATCTTGCCTCAAGTCAACTCTTGAATCATGTTTTAAAACTATGATATAACCATTTTTATTCATTTGTTTACTCGAGTCAACTCATGTTGATCCTTCCGACCCGTGACCTAGATCTTGTTCCAGTCGGATTTTAAAACTATGAAAATGACAACTTTTATCCTTAAATTGATATAGGTCGACTCAGGTTGAGCCTCTTGGTTCGTGACCCAAATCTTGCCCTAGGTTGACCATCAAATCAAATTTTAAAACTATAATAATAACTATTTTTATTTTATCTTGACTTAGGTTAACTCGAGTTGACCCTCTTGACACGTGATCGGGGCCTTACCTTAAGTCAACTCTCGAGTTTAATTTTAAAACTATAATAATAACTATTTTTGTCCTTATATTGACTCTGATCAATGATCAACCGCACTTGTGACCTGACCTTGCCCTGGGTCGACCATTGAATTATATTTTAAAACTATAATAATAACCATTTTTATTCTTACATTGACTCGGGGCAACCTGAGCCTCAACTAGTGATCCAAGTTTTGTCCCGGATCAACTTTCAAGTTGGGTTTTAAAACTGTGATAATAATCATTTTTATCTTTTCATGTTTTAGTTGGATAATTTTAGAATTGAGAGTTTTTTGCAAAGATATTTTAGGAATAATAAAAAAATATTGTCTTTGAAGACATGTACTTTATATACTTCTTGTCTTGAAATTGCAAAAATTCACTCTAAAATTGTCTTAGAAACAAATTTATTTTTATATCTCTGTTTTTTCAACCAAATATGTTTTTGTCTTCAGTATTTGTCTATTCTATCCCAAAACAATAATCAAACGCTACATTAAATAACTTGGAGTGGGAATACAGTGAACCACCTCAAGTTTCTTTTTCTTTTTTTTTTTTTGCCATTTTCATTCATTTTTTTATTTGGTCTTTCAAACTTTTTTTTCATTCGCATCTTTATTTTTTTATTGGGTTTTTTTACTTTCTATTCAATGATTATAATTTGGTTTTGCAAAGGTAAACCATGAAACAATGTTTGGAGTTATGAGTACATGGGACAAAGCAAAATGGAAGAAATATATATATATAAAAAAAACAATGAAAATACAATATAGAAGAAAAACATGATCCAATGTGGGTTGCAATAGTTACCCACATGTTTTGTTTTAATTTTCTTGTTACTTGAATTTTTTTATTCTTAATTTAATTCTTTTAACATTAAGTTTACTTGAGAATAGATTTGATATTTTATTTTGGTCAGTTTCATATGAGGCTATCACGATGTTAAAAATATGTTTAATTTGATAAAATAAAATTTAATTTTATTAATTCAAACCAATTAGAACTTTAGAGATCCAATTTCAAACTAAAAAAATATTTAGCCTCCTTCATCTTTATTTCAATTTCCTCACTCAAACTTTAATTGGAATCAACATATTTTTTAATTTTTAATTTATTTTATTGAACAAGGATGTAAACTTTTTAATTTACAGTTAAGATTTTTCTTGATGATGAAAAACATTAACAACCCTCATGTATTTTTTTGACATTGAAAAAAAAATGCTTCATCTCATTAAGAAGCGCAGTGAATCAAACTAGTATATATTAAAAAAAGATAGTTTGGAACAGGATTAGAAAAAAAAAATTATATAAGAAAAATATTGTTAAATTGATTTTGAGATAAAATTCCATTAACTATGATAAGGAAATTCCAAAATTTGTCCTTGTAATCTATGCCTAGTTTTTAAAAGACTTTTTCCAAGCTAATTGCTTGTAATTTGTCTCTAAATATATAATCATTTTATAATCTATCCTTATAGAGTATATTCTCATATATGATAATGAAAATATCCTCACATGAAAAATTCAAACCAAATCAAATTTAACAAATAAAAAAAACTAAGAAAAAAAATAATTTTAATATAATATGACAATTTTTTTCAAATGTATTTTTTAATAAATTAGCGGAGTTTCATAAATAAGGATATTTAATTCAATTTACATGAAAGTATCATCTATGAAGATATATTAAAAAAATAAAGTACAACATAAAAATATATTAAGAACCATTAAATTTATATAAATAGATTTAAAATTGAGTTAAAATATAATAATAAATTAAACTAGTTTTTTAAAATGGATATTTTCATTTATTAACATTATTGAAAGAAAATATTGGCAAAACAATATAAGTGATGTTATAATAAAAGTCTTGACATGTCTCTGAAGTTTTTTTTCTTTCATCTCTTCTTTTTTATTGTAATTTGTGGAATTTATTTTATAATTTTTTTTGTAATGTTTTTTTTATTAGTGAAAACTTGTAGTCTTATGTTATTTTTTAAAAAAAGTTTTATTTTACTAATTTTTATCTTAAACATTACTAATTTATTTAAAAAAAAATCTTCAAAAATTATAACATAAAAAATAATTATGGGGATTCACAAGGCGAGAGAATCTGAGCATTTCACGTGTGTAGTTGCAACAGTAGAACTAAGTAAGGTTAAGAGCAAAGTGTCGGTGACCCTGTCTGGCCATGAGTTCATGCCATTATTTCTACGCCAAGCTTTTCTCTCTCCACACCTCTACGCGCGCTTTCATGCGTGAGCGTAGTCTCTGGACACTGCGACGTCTCGCCTGCTGGCAGATTGCTCGTCACTCTCAGCTGACTTTCTTCACATGTCTGCTTCCCATTTTGTTTTTCTCTGCTCAAATTCTCCTCTTTTGATTCATCGCAGCCCATTTTTGTTCCTCATTTTATTTTAATTTTCTGATAAATTGGCCAACTAACACATAAAATAAAAATAAATGGCGGAATAAAGTTTTTTTTTGCTTCAAAGATATTTTTTTTCTCAGTCCTTTAACCCCCTCCCCTGGTTTTGAAGATCTTTTTATTATTATTATTAATATATATATATATATATATTGTAATATTAATTAAAATTTTATTATGGTTTCTAATTTTGATGTTAATTTAAATGTTATAGTTGTGAAATATGACATCATTTAACTGTTGAGCTTTCAAAGCGTAACAAAGTCAAACCATATTATTTTACTAATTTGTTTAATTAAACAGTGTTTTTTTATTAAAATTTTAAATTTATTATGCCATTTTTTAAGAATAAAAAACTTTCTTTTATGTTTAAGATTATGGTGCAACGCACCTTTAAAAATAATTTTTTATTTAAAAATATATTAAAATAATTATTTTTTTATTTTTAACATTAACACATTAAAATTATTAAAAATTACTAAGAAAATATCGATTTAGTATTTTTATACAAAAAAGAAATACTTTTAAAAAGTATGTAGAAGCAGAAATAAAAACTGTACCAAACTCCATATTTGTTTAATATAATCAAATTTTAGCACCTTTTTGCAACCAATGATGATCAACAGCCATTGAATGGCTCCATGCCTCTTCCTTGAATTCATGTGGGTATCTACTAAATCATAAAATCATTTATAAGTTTTTTGAACTAATTCTCTACTATAATTAAATTTAATTATAGTATTTAATTTAAATTTAATTATTAAATAAATTAAATTTATATATTTAAAAGATATAAAATTCATTTTGTTTTTTATATTACCATCATTGCCTTCATTTTATTTCTTCAAAGGTGTTTTAAAAAAGAGGGCTAGATTTGTATTTTGAAAAAGCTAGTTTTAATATTAAATTTATCCACTTTAGAATTGTAAATAAAAATAGTTCATCTCTGATTTATTTTTGTAGTATTTTTAGAGGTTGAATTTTATTTGGAATTTAAATCTTAACATGAGATTTTATTAAAACATCCGAATTAAATTCAACTCAAAAGATTCCAAACATATTGCTAGCGACATGAAATTGAATCAGATCTAAAACCACCGCGAGTAAAACACAAATTATGGTAAAAATGATAATAAATTATTCAGGAAAAAAAAACAATTAAATTTGTCATATAAATACTTATTACTGAACCACCACATTAACAAGTATCAAATAAATCTTAAATCGAAGTCCATTTCCATTATATGTTGATCCAACACCATATATATATTTTTAATTAACGTGAATGTTCGGGTCAGTTTGCGCATACCTCAACTAATCCTACGGGCTCTAAAGTTAACAACCATGTAAGCCTCTAGTGGCCTTAAAATTTGTAAGACTCGAACCGATGATTTCTAAAAAATAAACCCATAACCTGATCAATTAAACAATACCTCTCATGTTAATCCAACTCGATATTTTTTTTTTTGATTCACGTGGGGTGTCCGGGCCAGCTTACGCGCACCACGACTATTCCCCATGGCCCACTGGACATCCTGCAAGCCCAGGAGCAGGTAAGGCACCGCGGGGGTGACAGGCGTGCACATAAAGGACCGAACCCGGGAGGGGGGCGGAACAAGTCCACGATGGATCACAGCAGTTAGGCCCTCAAGTGCTGGGTACACACGAGAGCTCGAACCAGGGCACTCAGGCAGGGCAAAGCCTGCCAAGGCCACTGAGCTACAAGCCCCGTGTGTTAATCCAACTCTATATTGTTTGCAGTAGTAGTGGTAGCACTGAAAATTACATAAAAACTCCATGGAACTATAATAATCAAGCATAAATCGTTGGCTTCCATGGTGATTCGCTGGCTGATGATCAATTTATTTGTATATTTTGCATCAAATTGAAGCCCACATTGTCATTCACATATCATGCTATATGCAACAACATGGAATTATTCTACTCCATGTCAAGGTTCATGCATGTAGGGAAACCTTGAAAATGTGCTGCGTAATGAAAGTCCAATTTAATCCAATGAGAACATTCTTCGAAAGCTCGAAAATAAATATATTATTACATATTTATTTATTTATATTAAAATCCATAGTTAAAAAAGTTGAAGGGCCCCACATCATCGGATTCTATTTGGGAGACAGGCACAGCCATCCCCACATTTTAATTGGGATTGTATGATTGATAGGATTCTTCTTGGAAGAGTGGAGGTAGTCAGCATCCTTCGCCTCAAATAAATGAGAAAATCCATTAATATATCATCAACACCACCACATTTTTTTTTATTTAAAAAAAATTAGATTAAATTGACCAAAAAATTCTAGATCTCACCGACGCTTTTGATCCCATCACATTTTATAAATAAAAAAAATAAGAAGAAGATGAAAACACGGGTGACAGTATCTCTTGGGTCATGACCCTAAACCAAAGGCATTGAGAATTTATTTTTATAAAAATATTTTTAATTAAAAATAAATTAAAATGATATTCTTAAAGTTTTTTAATTTTAATTTTAGTATATTAAAATCATTGATACGGTGTTAAAACTTTAATTATTAAAAATAAAAAACTTTATTGATATGATGTGTTATTATAATCAACTAATTAAAAGTTATATAAAGGAATACAACCAAATCATGATGTGTTACATGATTTACTTCATAATTGGTGATTATATTGTTTGGATTTTAATCCATAATATATTGTTTTAATTTATTTCTTCAACGTGCCCCCTTAAACTTATGGAGATTTTAAACAAAAATATTCATAGGTTTAATATCTATATTTAAAAATAATATTAAAATCTTGATGATGATTTTAAAAAATAACCTTAATAGGATAAGGCTATTCAAGTTAATAACAACCAAAGAAAAAAAATTAATTTTAAAAAATAACCTTAATAGGCTAAGGCTTGATGTTAAAAATAAATTTTTAAAAATAAAAAATATATTTTAATGTATTTTCAAGTAAAAAATATTTTAAAAATAATTATTATCACAGTTTCAAATATTATTTTAATTTATTTATTTGTACACGAAAACTACCCCGTAAAAAGAGATATATGAGAATTTGTCACAACTTTTTTATATAATAATAAAAAAAGACATTCTTAAAATATAAGTGATAATGATATCTTTCTTGTTACAAGCCATAAAAAGGAAAACCACTGGCCACACAATGCAACGACTAGAGATGCAAAGAAGAGACAGCACGAAGAAAGCAAACTAAGAGGTATTCATGGATCACATTTATCGAACTTAAAAAGTTTAGGGTAATTTCGAGTTTTAGATTGTAAATATCAAATTCATTTTGCACATTATATATGAATTGTACAGAATTATGGCCGAGCCTATTAGCTCAAGTAGTGCTCCAAACCATAGACTGGCCATTTTAACTATGGCTGAGCCTATAATCGAGGCTTAGGTAGTGCTCCAAACCATGGTCATAGTTTGACTCTTACATGGCTTAAGGAGCACTGTGTGTAGGATTTTAGGACTTGGGACAGGCAGAATTGCACCCAACACGCGGGCTCCCCAGAGGGCATGCCTACTTGGTTAATTCTCTCTTTTCCGACAAGCAAATTGGTGGGCTGCCTGTTGTGTTACTCATGGCACGTTACTGGAGCCGAAAAGAGACGTCCTCTTTAGGGGCTCTTTTCAATAATAAAGCCTACAGGTTACATTACAAGGTAGCAAAATTCAGAAGGCTCTCTCTCAGTCCATGCATATATTTAAGCTCGAAATTGTTCACGGCTAAATTTGCACCATTTCAGTTAATTCCGAATAAGGTCATCATCAACTCCCAGAGAACACGTCCCTACAGCAAATTAAATGATGCGGACCAGCAATCCTGACCTTGTCTTACCGCCATGATCCCACGAACTCATTTCCAAAAAGTGAGGATGGTTTGTGCACAGTGCAGTAACAAATCGTCATAGAATATATGCAAACCAGTACTTTTCCTTTAAAAGGCCTGGGTTCTAAAATTTCAATACATGATTAGATAGATGTTTTAGTGTTATACTTGTACGAAAATCCAACCTTCCAGGCATAATATATAGCTCGAATACATTTTCCTCGTGGGATGTTCTGGCTTTAGCTTTGAAACAATTCTGGGTTACAAAACAAATTTACATACATATACCCAAATATATATCTGTCCACATGGAAGTTGTTTCTAAAGACTTCCTCTTTCTTACCTTTTTATTCAATTTCGGGTGAATGCTCATCCTCTGCCCTGTGATACACAGCATCTTCTCCTCAGCGTGTCATATTTGGAGTAAAAGAGTCACAACCTGAAAACTGAAATCAAACTCAGGTTAAATATTATATGTCTTGAAGTAGCTCATATGATGTGCACAGAGGCTAAGACACTTAGAAAAGGTTGGTTGGCCTTGCCCTTAATATAATATTCCCGTCAACAACCAATGTGGAATGACCGTCTCTTGATAATTCTCACACACTTAAGTACCACAGAATAGGAAAACATAGTGATTAATTACATTCATAGCCAAGTAGATGAACACTGTAGAGTCAAAGAAATATCATGCAAAAGGATTATCGACATGTCTAAATAAAATAGTGTAGAGATGAATGGGATCAACTAAGCAAACTTGTATGGAACATTCAAAGCATCAAATGACCATTAATTTTAGGTGTCAGATGTGCACTCAACTTAACAAAGAGATTGGAAGCTCCTCCTAATTAAAAGTAGTGAAAAAGGGAAAAGAAATACAGAAATGGTGGCATCTAATGGCTCATCGGTAAACTAGTTACTTTAAAAATGAAAGTTAAACCAAAATCATGACTCACCTTCAAAGATGAAATGCTGAGGACAGATGTAATTGCTGAAGACACTCTTTAACTTACGTAGATGCTGAACTTGCAGCACAAGCAGCTGGTGTACTTCCTTCATTTAATGGGCTCTCTATGTGAGTCGCAGCAGTATTCTGGTTGCTCCTCTCTACATTGGAGTGATCAGTCAAATGATTTGACACAGAAACTTGGTTGTCTCCACCGTTATCTCTGGTTTCAAGGCGCTCCATCATACGAGATACAGTTGCAATTCCTGCATTCACTTCTCTTCGAACATCAGAGCTGATATCAGACATTGAACTGTTACGAGAAAACAGCCTCTCCTTCCACCCTCTTGTACTTCTTGAAATTGATTCTTTGTACCTTAAGGACAACAAATGTTGACAGTAAATTAGAAGCTACTAAATGATAAAATACTAAATTTCAAACAAAGGAAAGCTGGAATACAGTGTACACTTTACATATTATACCTCATAGAAACTGCATTAAGCCTAGATTTTAGAGACTCAGAAAATGACTGCAATTCTGATGGTCCGGCTCTATCTTGATTTGGCAGTGAAGACTGGCTAGAAGCGCTCCTGCTCAAAAAAGAAGGATAGAATATTCAATCCATGCATGTTTATATAGCAAACTGAAGTGCATGAAAAAACTTGTACATACAAAAAAATTAATCACAAATAGATTACAAAAGAAAACCACTGATACCTATTATTAAAGGAAACTCCTTGATTATTTGCAGGCATCGCTGTGGATCCAGATGCAGAGGAACTTTGATCAGTTAAAACAGAAGGGGATTGTAAGGCTTGTTGTGGTGGTTCAGGTTCATCCCCAACAGAAGTGAGCGGTGTGGATGGACTAGCTACAGAGACTGGAGCTGGTTCATTTTCCCCGCCTAGCTGAGTCAAAGAGGAAGAAACATGACCAGAAGGCTGCGCACCAGGATGCGTAGAAAATACCAAGAAGTGTGGACGGCCATGGGAAGATGCCCTGTTTCTCTGCCCTTCCCTCCTACCAAAGTGGCGGGTCCTTCCCATAGCAGCAGCAGCAGCCAGGTGCTGGATTATACGCTCCTCAAGTTCAGAATCACTTACACCAACTGGTAGCTGGATCACAAAGCAAAAGTTATGTCAGGTTTAATCTCCTGAATACAGCTTGAAATGTCTTAACCAAAGAGTAACAAACACGGGATTTCAGCAAAGATAGGAAACAGACATGCTGCAACTCGAAATCCCCAAGTGTAGGATGATGAAAAATAGTAGCATTTCTTGAAGGAGCAGCCCTGATTTTCCTCTCCCGTTCTACAGCCTCAAACAATTCTTGACTGCCACATCATGAAAGCGACTCAGAAATGTAATTGAACAAATAATCACATAAAAAATATCAAAATAATTAACAAGCAAAACCAACCTGGTGGGATCTTTAAGACTAATGGATTGCAAACACATGGGACACTCAGAGCTTCTCTGACACCTACAAATAACAATTAGTGAAAAATTATCAGATTCTTTCTTCTTTAACTCAACCATCACACCACAATGATTCGCATCTGTTAACCATTGACAAATAGTCCATTGTGTAGATGAGACTAGGTAAAACTCTCACAATTTTGATTTCTTAATGAACTAAGATAGCTACTAGTTGCAAATTATTTAAGAAAAATAATAAGAAGAAAAAAAACAGAACACCACAGAGATATTTACACTTTTAAAATTGTAGACTTGTTTGGTTAGTAAAATAGGTACCATCAACTTAGACAGTAGGCAGTAATGAAAGACCAACTAGTTTGGAATCAAGATTTACTTGGGTTGTGTTGTAGGAAAGCAGGTACCACTGACTTTTCAACAGTGTTAGAAATGCTAGAATTAAAGATCAAATACTGAACTAAAAACAAACTCAACTCTTCATGCTTTCCCTACAGATGAGAACAAGATTGCATAAGAAAACACTGCTCCAACAAAGGCTTCACCAAGCAAAAAATAAAAGGAAGAGAACTGCACATGTAAACCCAGTAGATGACAGTGACAAACAACAGCAGCAATACAGAACAAATCAGGGGATATTAAAAATCCCTATTAGATTAATTGGACACAGAACAGACCATTTCTTACATCGCACAAGGAGGGAAGAAAGTATAGTCAAATCAAAGTTAAAATGTAATTTGAGATTCATGTCAGGCAATATTGATTAGTAGATCTTTGTTCTTTCCAAATCACAATAACCCCTCTCTGTATCTCTAAGTTCATCCCACAGACTTCAATGTATGTCCTTAAAACTATCTCCAACCAAATCTACCACTGACCCCCATCTATAAGCATTGATTCAAATGTCAATATAAGTTGAACCTAAAAAAAGAAAGGAAAACCACAGAAAGCAAGCAAATATGTTTTGAAAAAGTAAGAAGAATCAGAAAGGGGAAAGGGAAGAAAGAATTGATTGAAACATATTGCACCATACCATTCAAGGATGCACTGAAGATGGAACTCATGCTTGCAATTAGTCACCTGCCAAGCAAGAGACAACATAATTTAGGACACAAAACAAGCACATAATATATAAATAATTTTTTTTATAGAATTCCATGTGTGCATTAAGGTTAAAGAGGAGGCAGATGAATCAAACATGACAAAAACTATTACCGTTGAGGGATCACTTTCACAAAACTCTTCGAGGCAAATGCTGCAAGCATCATCACATGAGTCCTGGATTCCCCCCTCCACAAATGCCGCAGCTGATGTCATATGAACTTCAGGTTTCTTTGCTTCATCCATCTCCAGAACCTGCAAAACACCAAAACCCACAAAGTTCAAAGCGGTTACAGTCAGCCTACTAAATCACTCAACACGCAAGTGAAACAAGTCAAATTTACTGCGTGTAGTGTTTCTGAAATGCAGCTTCTGTGCCAAAGAGCACAGGCAGTAATATTGTCAAACAGTTGAAATCGTTAGTTCCTCGCATCAATAAGAAATCGCCAACACATGTTACATGTTAAACTGACTAGAAAAACAAACAAAGCCTGTTGAATTCATAAATTCTTACCATAAATCCAATAGCCAAACTCACTGAAAACAAAAATCCCCACTAGCTAGGCTTATCTACCAGAATAGTGAAACTTTATTCCAAACCCAATAAGGCTGAACAAAAATTTAGCGCCAACATAGAATTAAACATCCATGTTCTCTCTTTTTTATAAGAAAAAATTACTGGTTTTCTTTTTTAACATTTGATATTTAAGTTATTTTCATTACCATCATCAAATAATCTTCCTCAACAGATTCAGAAGATAGCTATAAACAGCTCCTTTATATATTTTATTTCAAAAACAGGAAAATTAAAATCATTTCATTAGTTAGAACATGGACTCACAAAGTAAACCCAGAAGAGAACTTGATCAACACAATCAAAAGATTCAAACTTTACAAACCCATCAAATGAATCCAAGTATTTCAACAGGAAAAAAAAAACAATTAAAGCTTCCAAAGAGAGGGAAAAAGGGGAAAGAATAAATAAAGGTTGGATTTTTTTTACCTCCATTAAGAGATTTGATATGATCCGGGTCAAGAAGGAAATCAACGAAAGCTCATGAAATGACAAAGATTGATACAGTGCCAGGATCCATGAAAGAAACCCTAGAAATTCAAGGAAGGATTAAGAAGAAGAAGAAGATAAAGAGGAATGAGAAGGGAAGACTTGGTCAGGTCCCCCCTTGCCCTTTAATCAAGTTTTTATTTAATTTATGGGTTGGTTTTCTTTGTTTGTTTCTGTGATTCTTGTCCTTTATTTTATTTTTCCTCAATTATAATTTATTTTATTAAAAAAATATTATGTGTTGGAAAACAAAGCCACCACCACTCTAACAGCATCAAAGAGATTTCTCTTCTTTCACACTCCCTTGGATGATTGAATCTTATCTCATCTAATAAAAGTATATTCTTTGGCACTCAGACCCCACGCCTTCTTCTTCTTTTCTTCTCCTTTTGCGATGCATGCTTCCTATTCTATGCTAGTGGCAAGCCAAAAGAACGGAATCTATTTTTAGTTTTTACTTATTCTAATCATGCCATAATCGCAATCTATTTTTAAATAGGAGTGCGAAGAGGGTAACTCATCTCTATACACCATTGTGATATTCCTTGCTGCCTGTAGAAGATGTTCTTCTCCATGTGTCAAATGTGCATTGAGTTCCCTCTTATCTTATATCAAGTATAGTTTATATTACGGGAAATGTTTTTCAAAGTATTTTTTACATGAAAATATATTAAAATAATATTTTTTTATTTTTTAAAATTATTTTTTATATTAACACGTTAAAACAATCTAAAAACTTCAATAATATTAAAATTAAACAAAAAAATTAATTTTTCATCAAACATGCGCCTTAGAATCCGGCCTAATATTCCTCATTTGATTTCAAATTATGATTGTTAATAGAAATTTCCTTGATCTTCCTCTTAACTTCTCGCATTTGTCAAATAAATGATGAGGAGAAAAGGGTTTGGTCAAGCAAGATTGGAGCTCCACCATGAGGGCTCTTTCTAGCTTCAATAATTTAAAACCCATGACTACTCCAAAGTCACAAGTGACATGGGAACAAGTCCTTGACAATTACAGGGAAGACTTGGAATTCGATATCATGTTTGGTATGCGTGGACCAGACAACACAACGCAGGGCAAGTGCTAAAAAAACATGTTTAAGAGTGAGTTCTAACCTGTTTTTTTAGATAAATTAAGCTGTAGTTTTTATAGTAATTAGCTAATTATAATCAAGAATTACCTAAGATTCTTAATCGCCAACACAGAACCAGATTTCCCTCTAAATTTGGTCTGGTTTGCTTCAGGTTACCTGTCTTCCATGTCCATGCTATGAGATCCAATAAACAAAAACACATAAATATAGAACGTCCTTGTAGGGCAACTAAAGAGAGCTCTCACATAAATATAGAACGTCCTTGTAGGGCAACTAAAGAGACCTTTGGCTGGTCTCGGCTGTTAAATTTTCCACAAGCTCTTGATGATGGAAATTTCTAAACAAGGTCAAGATCGGAGTGCTCTTGAATTGTTTTCTTTTTTTATTGGATTGACAAGTGGTGGCCATAATAATGAAACGTCTCGCCTCTGGAAATTTCACTTGCATTTTCGGTCCAAGTTGGATATAAATTCATTCTTTGAAACTTCTAAAAATACATTTAGATCATTAAGTTGTTTTTTTTTCAATTATTGTTATTAAATTTGGTGTAATAGTTTAAAATAAAACAATCCTGCTCAATTCTTTGATTGATATTTAGTTAGCCTGTCAACTTTAAGATCTGGGTTGTGGACTCCACTAAATCTAATTAATTTTTTATTTTATTAAACAATAAAAAATACCAAGATTAATTTACTATTAATTCAATATTAAAAAATAAAATTCAATAAAAACCTTATATTAAATGAGAGAATTGACAATAAAAAGAAAACCAAAAGACAAAAAAAAATGCTAAAAAATCTCAACCCAACTCTTTGATTAATATTTAGTCAACCTAACAAACTTGTGTTTCGGGTTATAAACTCCACTTGGTCAAATTATTTTTTATTTCATTATATGAAAAAAAATTAATTTATTGTCAACTCAATACTAAAAGATAAAATTGAATAAAAATCACCCTCTAAATAATAAGTTTGAAAAAAAATTAAAAAAATCCAAAAACAAAAAAGACAAAATAATTAAAAAAAAATAAATCTAACCGCGTCGAGCTGAGCTTGGCCTAAAGACCTAGGCCCGTGGGCTTGAGGGACGTGATTGACCCATCTTTTTATATATATATATATATAAAATTGAATAAAAATCACCCTCTAAATAATAAGTTTGAAAAAAAATTAAAAAAATCCAAAAACAAAAAAGACAAAATAATTAAAAAAAAATAAATCTAACCGCGTCGAGCTGAGCTTGGCCTAA
>Ga0325411_1000591_pt1 | contig 38161 bp, 20 predicted proteins | sample PopdelMetagenome_13_FD_206181 | JGI IMG/M metagenome (GOLD analysis project Ga0325411, IMG submission 206181) | Populus deltoides microbial communities from Bellville, Georgia, United States - Xylem-PdIQD-R4 | ecosystem: Host-associated > Plants > Phyllosphere > Stem > Wood/Secondary xylem...
AATAATTCAATCGAGAAAGTTGATTTTCAATTTCTTCGAAGAATTCTTATGAAATCTGAAAATTGGTCTAGAAGTTTATGAAATAATTGTTCCACAACTACACTATAAATCAAGAAATTATACCCAAATTGATGGAAATTAAAAAAACAAATATTTAATAGGTTGAATTGATAGGAATGTAGCCTATTTAAAACTAGTTTGACAGTGTGGTTGCGATTACTTTTTAAATAATTTTTCATGCCGAAATGCATGCTAGTGATATTTTTTTATTTTTTAAAAATCATTTTTGACATCATACATCAAAACAATTTAAACATACAAAACATATTAATTTTTTTTAAAAAAAAATTTGAATTTTTTGGAACTCGGTGCAAACTGCGTTCCCAAACGGTTTCTTAATGAACTGGTAAGAACACAAGTGTAAATGCTGAATCCAACCATGGCATTTCATTGTTCAAATTGCTCTATAAAAGGTTTTCAGAAACACCCACAACTGGAATGCGAAACAAGCACTTTATACTGTTCAAAATCGTTGTCAGCTTTTTTCAACAAAAGATTTGCCTTTACTTCTCTCTTATCTGAATTAGTCCTAACTCACTCGCTCACCCCCCATTGCAACAATTACAATAATCCTTTAATGCCAAAGATAACGGCAATCGTTGGCAAGGATTCAAATCTTCTCAGAGGGTGCCTAAAATCCTATCTGAAAAGTCTCTGTAAGAATTGAACAGACATATAAAGGCACCTATATAGGATTCAAGCATGAACTTGATAGGTTCATGTCTTTTCCCTTCCGCGCTCCTCTAGTTCCATCAAGTGGAAGGGCCGCCGCACAACAGATACTCAACAGGTAAAAGTTACACTAGGGAACAGGAAGGTTTGGCACAGCGAGGGAGAAGGATTACAACGGTATGACTTGATCAAAACACTTGATATTTTATTTCTTATTGAAAACGAGTGCCTTGAGGTGTCTAGGAGGATACAAGCACCAAACCAGGTACCAGCTTCACTAATTTCAGAAATAAAGGTATTTCGCAAACAGGAAATTTAAAATAAACAACCAAAGAATTGATGATAATCTCTTGGTCATCAAATATTGGACATAAATTATCCAGGCACCAAACAACAATACAAACCATCCATCATGCATAGGCCACGCCATTCCATTATACAACCTGGCCAACTAGCAGCTTGCGGATCTGCAATAAGAAGCCATGACAGCATTAGGGTAACAAATTCAACAATACTTAGCAAAGCTGCAATGTCATGCATGTTATACAAATGAGTAGCTAAACAACATACGCAATCACAAAGCTTTCCTGAGATGTCAAGTTACACCGATGCAGGCCATTCGATTTGGCCTTTCCAAGGTAGCACTAAAATTTTCAGCAATTTGCAGACAAAAAAAGGTCATATAATGGGAAAAATACTAATATAACTTCTCACAGAACTCTGTTTGCAATAGCATGTATGGAAATAAGAATGAGGGAGGTTTTTGTTAAAGAATCTCTAATTCTTAAAGAGATACCCGCATAAAACTGATAAAGAAAGTTGAGAAAAAAAGGAAAATCATAAGAAGTTAGTCAGACTAGTGAACAACTTTGACCCATAAATTATACTAAATAATTACGTCTTTAAAGGAACTTCCACCTCTTACACAGAACTCATACTAGAGGATTAGAAAAGGAAGTTTAAAGTCAAATAGCAGATGCCCATGCTGCAAGTTTCATCTAAAAATCATTTCTGCACTCTTTCTTCAGTAAAAAATAACCTCCTAGCATTTCAGATCCAAGCAAACTGTCCTTATCTCTTTGCAGGACTATTGATTGATGGCCAAAAAAGAAAAAGTAAGAAAAGTGATGCAGGTGGAAGCTAAAGACAGTAATAAACAAAAAAAAAAAAAGGGAATTTTAATGAGCGAAAGGGGTTGCACATATGAATCCTAAGCTCGCAAGTTTTATTTTCTCTAGAATAACAATCCTCAAGTCCACTTTAAGAGTTTTACAAAGCCTTAAATAGGCCAGAAATCCAACCTCAACTATGAAACAAAATAAAAATCCACAATTACAAAGGAAAGAAGCACGAAATCCAAAAATAACAAGGAAATCACAAAAACTGCTAAAACTGAGGCCCCGAGGTGAGACTTTCAAAATATAAAGATCCGACAGTAGAATCAAAAGTTATGACCATTTTAAGCCGTTATTTTGATTTGACACAACCAGACCACCTCTTGGGCTTAGATCTGTCCCATTAGTCTATAAATGTATCAGGCCATCCATGTAATTTATCTAGGGTAGATCCTCATCTAGCTATGATAAACCTGCACTTAACTACTTAGAATCATCTTTTATCGCAAGTCCAACTACATCATTCTCCCTAGGTTGGAGGGAATTCATCCTCAAATTTTGTTTCTCCTCTAAATAAAAAGTCAAGTGTTGGACATTGAAGACATCAGAAGTTTTCAAATGATGAGGAAGACGAATCTTGTAGGTATTATCATTTATCTTTTACAACACCTCATAATGACCTATCTTCCTTTCCTTAGGCTTGTTATACTCACACTGAAACTTGTCACGTGTAAGGATTGCCCATACCAAATCACCAACTTCAAACACTACTCTTTTATGATGAGTATCAGCCAGGGCCTTATACATGGCATTGTTGTCACTAATTGTCTGCTTGACCTACTATGAATGCCAAATAAGTAATCTACCATGTCAGTAGCTTGGATGCTCATGTGTCCGATGTGAGGTATGTGAATTAACTCTAGTACTCCAGAAAGATTCTACCTATAGACAATCTTAAAGGGACTTAGTTAGGTGGTCCGATTTCGAGATCTATTATAAGCAAACTTCACCTATGACAAATGTCTTATCTCACTGTTTTAGCTTATCTCCAACCAAGCTTCACAGTAAGTTGCCGAGACTACTATTAACTACCTTTGTCTGCCCATCTGTCTAAGGGTAATAAGCATTGCCAAAATTCAACTGAGTTCCCATCCTTCCCCACAAATTCTTCCAAAAATTACTTATGAACTTGACATTCCTATCAGAAGTGATGAACCTAGGAATGCCATGCAAACAAACCACTTGATTGAAATAAAGTGAGGCTACCCAAGATGCATCCATAGTCTTTCGGCAGGCTATAAAATAGATCATTTTCGAGAACCTGTCTACAACAAAAATAGAATCCATAGCCCGTTGTGTACAAGGTAAGCCCAATACAAAATCCATGCTTATGTCTAGCCATGGAGCAACAAGAACTAGAAACGGGGTGTATAACCCAACATTCAATAAGGCCCCTTTGGACCTCTGACAAACAACACACCTCTTGACAAAGTTAGAAGCCTGTCCTGGTAACTTAGGCCACTAATAACATGTGGATACTAGAGTCAATGTCCTATCCTGTCCAAAATACCCCTCACAATGTAGTTCGCGAATGATATGCTCTCGCAAAAAGCAAACTAGAACACAAAGCTGCTAACCATGAAAAAGATAACCGTTTAAAAACACATAGTTATCTCGTTTACCTCTCTTCGTTAACTCAACATAAATCTGACTGAATGATGCATCCCCCGAATACAGCTCAGAAAGTATCAAATCCTAGCACATGGGTAAAGTCACACGTCAACTGAGAGCATCATCTACCTTATTTACACTGCTTGATTGGTGCCTCAATGAAAAAGTGAACTCTTGCAAAATCAATACCCATTTTGCATGTCGACGACTCAACTTATGCTACCCATTTATGTACTTCAGAGCCTCATGGTCAGTAATTAAAATAAACTCCTTCAGCAAAAGGTAATGCCTACTCCAGAAGCATCACAATTTACTTCAAATAGTTTCTCAAAGGCTAACACTAGTAGTTTGCAGTACCAACTAGGGACCCATGATCACTCTCTTAGCCCAGGTCACACTATCCCTGGTCTCGCAAGTCTCTCTCCTCTAACCTACTGGTTAATTATGTGATCTGCCTTTGCATGTCTTCGATAGCGAGCTTCTGGATGTTCCCTTGTCAATGGGGGAGCTCCCCATCCCCTTCTTGGCCACACTCGGCTCCATGACCTTTTCCCACCATGGTTTGTTAGCGCACACAACAACAAATAAATTCTCTTCTATAGGATTGCAACACACAACAACAAATAAACTTAGGATCGTTGGGCTTTGATACCAACTGATACAGGCAGAAGCTAAAGACAACAACAAACAAAGAAAGAACACGAGAATTTTAATGAGCAAAATGGGCTGCAAATGTGAGCCCCAAGCTTGGAGGTTTTATTTTCTCTATAATATCAATCCTCAAGCCCTCTCTTTAGGAGGTTTACGAAGCCTTAAATAGGCCAAAAACCCTACCTCACCCAGGAAACAAAATAAAAATCCAAAATTATAAAGGAAAGAAGCATGAAATCCAAAAATAACAAGGAAAATCACAGAAACTGTCAAAACCAGGGCCCCAGGGCGAGATTTGTAAAATCTAAAGATTCGATGACCAAAGTAGCGATTCCAACGGTAAAATCAAAAGTTATAGCCTTTTTTAGTCATTATTTTGGTCTGGCGCGACCAGACCTCCTCTTGGACTTGGATCTGTTTCACTAGTCTATAAATATATTTGTCAGGCCATCTATGTAATATGTCTGGGACAAATCCTTATCTAGTTGTGGCAAACTTGCACCTGACTGCTTAGAATCATTTATTATAGCATGCTTAGCTACATTAGAAAGCCCCCATCCTCTTCACATTATCCCATGTGTTTCAACAAAAACTAAAATTTATTCAAGTTGGGACTAAACGTCTTTTTGAAGATTAGTTATAAATTTCAATGTGCTAAAACAATAATAAGAAGAAATACTCAATTAGAATGAGTTAACACAAATCTAAGAACTAACATTATTCTTACTCTTAATGATTATTGAGTGTAGTGGTGATTTAGAAGATGTAGATCCACCAACAAGATCACCAAACAACACAAACACAGTAAATTTTGGAGAAAAATTAGATTTTTTAATTCAATAATAATACCTTAAAGTTGATGTCCGCGGAGGGTGTAATAAAATAAGAAGTCCTAATGAAAATAGAAAACATACGGAAACTAAAATATTAAAATTAGACCCTGTGTTTCTTTCTAAAATAAGCAGCCTAAAAAATCAAAAATGTTGTTCCACTTTTTGTAGGCTACCTCACAACCCCTTTTTTCAAAATAATAATAATTGGGCACTTCATAATCATTCATTATTGTTCCTTTTCTAAGAACAAGTTCAATTCTCTTTCATTCATTCTATTGATATGAGTATATCCTATTAAGGAATTAGAGTGTATGGAGAGGTCAGGAAAAAAATAGTAACATCAATAACAATAATTTATTGAACATACCTCAGGAAGTTTTTTACGAAATACAACATCCAACCGCGCATCAAGAGAATTTTCAAACACAATCTTCCCGTCTCGAGATGCCAACACCACACCTCCAGAGCTTCACAACAAAATATACCAAAGTCAACTTTGTTTTTCTATCTCCAGTATCTTAGATACCAAAGAGTGACTTTTTAAGATAAGTCATTTGAAACCTTACACTCATTGGTTACATATTATGCAATTTGGAAACCCTAAGTTATATGATACAATTAGCAACGTGAATTATGCAACTAGAAAATTTTGGAAATCAACAGCAGGTATAAATTTACTATGGCGACCACAATTAAGAACAAACTACGACACACACTTGATAAGACCCACAGAAGCCCCACACAAACAGCTATTGATTAATGAATAAGTATATGCACTCAGGTTAGTTTCTTGGATTTTCATGAACAATTTACCAGAAAGGACCATGAGCATTATGATGGCTAGGAGCAGGTGGAAGATAGACATCGTGGTCTACAATGACTTCTGGGGGATAAACATTTGCTTTCTCAGCATATTCTTCCTTTGCTGAATGCAGGACAGACTCCACCAAATGATGGTCATCTTTCCGGCAACGTAGCAAGACAGCAGGCTCCTTCAATCTGAGTAAACTCTGGGAAAAAAAATGAAGAAAGAAAATCCAGATTATGAGCACAATACTTTATTCATGTATATAACACCGCATTCCTGTTAAATATGAAATCATAATGGTCATTTCTGAGCATTCCCTGGTAATACAATTTTTCATTTCTTCATCTAATTTACAAACAACCAATCATCCTCTAAAATGTATCTGCAAGTTAAAAAGTTTCATCAGATGATTCCCTCAAAGCTCAAGCCATCATCAGAGTGTTAGTAGATTAAAATTCACTTCATTTTATCAAAAAAACAAAAATGCTCAGTAGGGAACATCAAGTGCATGTATCTAACAACTGAAATGTAGGCATCATGTGCATGTATCAAGAGTTTATACAGATACAGACGAACACAAGTGAAAAAGGCCCATCAACCAAAACTTCATGAACTACACGTGGCAAAGCAATTCCACAATTTTCTTCAATTTAAAAGCAACTGAAAAGCAAATGGGCATGCTGGTTATTCAATAATGACCTGAACGATGAGATCTTTGAGAAGATGCTTGTACCGATGGTGATGTTGGCTGACATTCAGAAGATCCTTTCCCGCTACATCTTTCATGGAATTAACTACATCATCTTGAGCTTGAAGCACTTTGATCCGAGAAGCATTAAGCTGCATCGAATACTCACTGCCCATAAAAACCAACAAAACAAACGTCACTTCATCACCACCACTCCTGATCAGAACTGAGTAAAATAATCCCATTCTCTACCTACACAAATCAACGTAAAATTATTTCAAAATCCAATCCTGATCTCCTTTCAATAAAATCAAACTAGTAATCTATCCTATCCTACACAGTTTCAAACCGGACCATATTTTTATAATTTCCCTTCATAAATAAATAAATAAAGAAAGTGCTTGAAACATAACAAAACAAAAATAATAAAATTCAATTTCAACACTAACAAATTCCATGATTAGCATCACTTCAGTTAACTGTTCACAAGATAACAACTACAAGCAATCAAATTTAACAGCACAACACAGCCCCACCAATCAATAAACAGCATAATTACCAAAAAGTTAACCAATAAAAAATGGGAGAGAATTACATCTTCTTACGAACTTGAACTTGCTTCTCTTTACGCTCATACTCTTGCCTGATCTTCTTCTTCTCAGCCTCAACCAGTTGTAACTTCTCAATATTGAATTCCTTGAAGAAAACATTTTCTCAATAAGATCAAAACTGAAAAACCCATCAAGCAATTCAGCAAAAACAAGCAAGGAGGGAAGAATTACTTCTTCAGCAGAAACTAAGATCTCGTTGGCCTTTTCCTCTGCTTCTTGGCGGATGAATCGGACCATCTGCTGGATCTGCTTGGAGACATCTGCGTCGTTCATTTCGGATGACTTTGGTGGAGAAATCACACGAGAAGAGAAGATCCAAATGGTTTGGACAGATTTGCGATTCAATAATTTCTACCAGAAGAAGATGCAAGAGCGTTTGTGTGTCTATATATATATATATATATATATATAACGGAGGATATACTTGTACTACTAGACAGCACGTTAGGCTGGTCAGTGATTATTCACGTTTTCACGAAGCAGTCCCCTTGTATTTTTTTTTTTTTTCAATTTATTATTTATTTATTTATTTATTTATTTATGTATGCATGTTTACAATTTTTCTCTCTGTTTGGAAGGTAACAGGGGTATACAGTACGAAGTTATTAAATTAGCTAAGTTCAAGCACTAATAAAGGTTGGGTGGATAAATTTAAAAATGGCTTTGATTTAATATTATTTGAAGACAATACAAAAAAATCTCATTTGGATTTTGATAAAGATAATCGAGATAATTAGTTGTCCAAGTCAACTAAATTTTATTAAATCTACTTAGATCATTAGCCTGTACCAGGCTACGAATCGAATTATTTTTTTAACATAAAAAAATATTCAAGCTAACATGTTTTATAATAAAAATAATAATCATGAACTTAAAACATAATATATATTGCATGATATTTTTTTTTAATATTGATATAGTGATATATTTGATAAAAATTATTTTTTAAAAATATTGAGCTAGTGACATATTAAATCGATTTGGGTTAACCTATTAAATCTGTGACCCGAGTTATGAGACCATAATAACCTTATAAAAAGCAAATTAAAATAAATTATGAAGGTTAATTCCTAATCAACTTAATGTTTAAGGATGAAATTAAAAAAAATATCAAATTAAAAAATGGACAACAAAAACTATCTGAGCCAACCTTGGTCATAAGATTAGAAAAACTCCATAGAAAAAAAAATCATAAAACTCAATTTTCAACTAATCCAATGTTGAAGGATAAAATAAAAAAAAAGGAACAAAAAAACAACTCAAGTCAACTCGGGTTAACTTGTTAAGCTCGTGAAATGGATCATGAGAACATGATGATCTCATAAAAAGAAAATAAAAAATAATATAAAACTCTATTTCCAACACATCCACTATTAAAAATTGAAATTGAGTAAAAAATGACTTATTAAAGTCATGAGATAAGATAACTCCATATAAAGTAAATTGAAAAAAAAAATCAAGAAGCCCAATTTTCAAATAACCTAATATTGAAGGATAAAATTGAAGAAAAAATAAATAAAAATGAAGAAGATTGAGTTGTTGGAGGGTGAAATTGAAAGAAAAATTCAATTACAAAAGGATTTAAAAAAATAAATTGAGTCAACCCGAGTTAATCTACTAAAATCATCAAGATAATTCCATATAAAGCAAATTGAAAAAAAAATTCAATTAAAAAAAATTCATTTGAAAAACAAAAATGAATAGAGTCAACTCAAGGATTAACCTGCTAAACTCACAATTCAGGTTATGAGATCAGGATAACTTTATAGAAAGAAAATAAAAAAATTATGAAACTCAATTTTTAACCAACTTAATATTGAAGGATAAAATTGAAAAAAAAAGTTAATTAGAAAAGGTAACAAAAAAAATTAAGTCAACTCTAGTTAACCTATTAAATCTACGAGTTGGTTAATGAGACTAGGGCAAATTCATATAACAAATCGAAAAAAATTATAAAGCTCACTTCCAACATATCGAAATTGACAATTGAAATAGAAGGATAAAAAACTAAATTCATGAGATTCTAATATAACCCAACAAAAAAAAATTAGAAAAGATTATAAAGTATAATTTTAAAAAAACTAATATTAAAATATAAAATTAAAAAAAATCTAAAAAAACACAAAACACTATTATAACAAATAATATTTGACAAGTATAACTATAATGATTTAACATATCTTTAGTATTTTGTTAATTTCATGCGAGCAAAGCCTTATAGGAACACGCACTTATCACTCATTTAAATTGGATTAAAGAATGGATTTAATAAATATTAAAAAAATAATTAAAAAATAATCATGAAAGGCTATAACAAAGAGCAATAGCTAATATTATATAAAAAAGGTGAACTATATTTTAAAAAATAATTTTGTAAATATATTGTAAATCAATTAATTTAAATAAATTTAAATTAAAACATAAAAAAATCAAAGACCCTTACAAAGAGAGCCCAGTCGACTGGGGTGATTATTTTTTCATTTTCTTTTTCTCTAACTTTGTGACTTCTTCTACTTATATTATTTTGAAATGTGTGGCGATGCATGGGGTGATTAAAATTTGACTGTCTCATTGTATGCAAACGAATAAGTTTTTAACCATGTTATTATGTTAGTGTTAATTGATAATGATGCAGCCCAGATCGGGGTAGCATGCAGCAGCCCCTGGCAGAGCCTTTTCGGCCCAGACTGGGGTTATCTGCAACAGCTAGGCTGGATCTGGCTAGCTAGAAAGGGGTTGCTGCCATCATGACAGCCTGATCTAGACTGTCACCTTAGCAGCAGTTGAGCTAGACTCTTTCTCTCTTTCTCTCTCTCTCTCCCTCCCTCTCCCTTCTTTTCACCCTTTCTTGTTTGCGCATGTTTTAAAATATTTTCCTCTAGAAGCATACACCATCCATCACATCATACCACCTTCTCTCGTTAATAAACAATCTCTTATTAACTTTTTAGGCTAACCTTTCCGATCTATATGTAACTTTGCACCAACTTTCTTTGCCTTTCATGGCCTGCCACTCTTATCAATAATGATTTACTTTCGAGCATCAATCTATCCACGTAATTCGCATGTCAATCAAGTAGTCAACTTTATAGAAAACCAAATATTCCCAGTCATTTTTCCCTCCACCATATAATCTTCCTATAAGATAAGCTATGGTCCTCTGGTATCTATAAGATCTTGAAGACAAGCCATTCGAGCTCGTATATGTTAACTCAAGCTCACCTAAGCATTATTACATCATTCATTATATATATTTTTTTACACACATATTTCTATTATATTTATTAACTTAAGTATTAAAGGATCCCCTATCTTAATAGAGAACTTGTTTTGTAAGTTAGTCACCAACGTAGTACTTAGCTAAGGAAAGCCTAATACGTTTGAAGTTTTTCATGATTTCATTAATAGAGTCGCATGTGAGAATCTCAATAAAAAATCTAATTCATTCCCTTTTGTTGTTCATAAAAAATATTGTCTATGACTGATGAAACTCCAAGACAAAGAAGAGTAATTGATCTCCTTATCATAAGGATTTTAATACTTGTAGGTCTCTAATGACTCTTCAATCAAGTGCAAGTGCTCAACAACGTTATTCTAGCCATATAAAAACAATTTTACACTCTTCCATTCCATCAATAAAAAAGTTAACATACCAAGAAAGTATGACCCAAATGGTTTCTCCATTGTGTTGAGTAACGTTTTTAGGCGTTCAATCTCCTCCTTATTGAACCCCAACCTCTAGGGTGCTGGACTCACAGGCTGGCTCTTCTGAATTTGTCAAGTGTGCATGTCCTTTGACTAGTTCCATTTGTATACTCCATTACGCCCCATCCTTGGTGGTTTTCCATGGACTTTTCAGTAGGTCTCCTTTGTATGACCTGTCTTATTGCAATAGTTACAAAAAAAAGATCATCTTTAGGGAATTTTTCCCTTCAGTCTTCACCACTTCTGCACCATTCATGGCATTACTCAGGTTTCTATTATTAGTTATCATCCCCTTCAATATTAGGGACATCAAGCATCACAATTCTCCTTCTTTCTTCAACCCTTATCAATGAGAACACCTTATTGAGTAAGGGCAGAGATTCCTTTCCAAGTATTTGGACTCGCACTTGATCAAATTCTATATTGAGTCCTGCAAGAAATTCAAAGATTTTCTATTTCCATATATTTTTTTAAAATTACAACATCATCACTACACTGCATCTTAAAATCCTGATAATAGTCCAATTCCAACCAGAAACTTTTCATAGTATTGTAATATTCAATAACCATCATATTACCTTATTTGTTCATTGAAAGCTTTGTCTTAATCTAATAGATTAACGCAACATCCTTTACTTTAGAATAGGTTTGTCTCACTGCATCCCATATGTTCTTTGTTGTAATCAGAAACATGCAAGGCCCACAGACTTCTGGCATTATAGAGTTCCACAACCATGGCATAATCATGGATTCTCTTCATCTCAGAGTGTAAATTTTGGGTCTTCTGGACTAGAAGGGCTGTCCATCAAATGACTGATCTTTCTTTTTCCTTTGAGAAAGGTTTTCACTATTTGTGACTACTTCAGATAGTTTTGTCCATTCAGTCGGTAGGATGACTGTAAACTCTACAATTCCCCTGATATTTAGGTTTCTTTTGTAGTGTTTTCAGACATGTTTTTCAGATTTGGACAGGTTTGCTAGATAAAGTGACTAAGGTTGTCAGGATAGATGAGACGAGAAGAGAAGAGAAGGAATTCCAAGTTCAGAGAGAAGGTAGGTTCAGAAAAAAAAAGAAGATAGGCTCAGTTTAAGGATCTAATACCATGTGAAGAATTCTTAAATTCTGATTTCTCCTCTTATTTCAAAATAGATTCCCAAGTATATACAACATCTACAAATCTATATTAGGAAAACTATTAACTACACATAAATAGGTATTATTATTTGAATCTGATTTATGGAAAAGAAATTTGATTTTTTGTTTTTATTTCCTATAAATCAAGTTCAAATCAGGTTCAAGTCAGATTCGAATCAGCCTTAATTACTTCAAAATCTTCAACACTTTCTAGTTTTTTTCAATTTATAATTGTTATTAGGGTCTAGAATAAAAAACAAAGGAGCTAACTTGATTGCTGCAACTATCACTTTAATTTATTAGGGAGGAATAAGCTAAGTTAAATTGCTGAATTTTTTGAACGGTTGCTTAGAATAAATTTTACAGACTGTGTTAATAAGGCTACTGCTGTGTGAATTAAAATTGATTTTCAATGTTAAATTCGTTTGATGGTAAGAAATTGATTAGAAAGCTTTATCTAATTAATTTAGTTAAAATCTCCTCGATTTTCTTTAACTTTAAGAAACATCGAATTTATTTGCTTGAATTGTAAGAATATTTGTTTTACTTTGATGATCAACAAATTTATAGGAATAAAAATTTATAGAAATGAATGTCTGGATCTTTGAACTGAATTAATAACATATCAATTTATTATTTTTATTTTCAAAATTTTATTTCTTTAATTTTTTTATTTAAATCCCCAGTTATTTTTTTATTTCAATATTTTATAGGAAGATTAAACAAAATTTCCAATGGGTTCAATCTGCTTTTCAAAATCATACTACGAATTTATTTTATTTGTGATAACTATAGTTAGAATTATATTTTGAAGGTTCCGATGACCGACCAAATAGCCTCATCTAAGAACATACATTGGATTTATTAGATTTATGCCCTTTCTAATTGCATAGATAACACTTTATTAAAGTGGATTGGCACAAGGATTATCTCTTTTTATAGTTATCCTCGCTAGGAATTTGCTTGAGGTCTATTTTTATCATAACTAGAGCCAACATTAGCTTGTTTTGATTAATTGTTTATTTATGGTGGCTTACCCTTCTCAACTGGTGTAACTAGTGTAAGTCAAGGCTACGTGGCAGCAACCCTCCTTTGTAGCCCAATTCTATCTCTGATGGTAGGTTTCAATCCCTTTACTTATCAAGCAACTTATTGCCTTTGTTGTAATTCAATTTTTTACTTTAATTTTTGTATATATTTTGAAAAAAAATAGAAAAATAGCTTTTAAGTAGTGTTAGTTATTTTCTTTATTTTTTTATTTAATTCTTGTGTGTCAAAAAAAAAGAAAAAAAATAAAAATAGTTGAGGTTTGAAATTAGATTGATAATAGAGTATCACAAATAAAAACAAATTGAGTTTGAGAGTTTTTTTGGTCATAATAAAGGTCTCAATTGAAGAGAATATTTAAAAAATAGTTTAATTTGATTTAATTTGAAGTAAAAAAAATTTAAAAAAATTTAAAGTTCAAGAATAATTTCCAAATCCCACAGCCCTGAGCCACCATATGCATTCTACAGCTATCAATCACCATGAAAACCGCCCTCTCACAAACCTTAGGATCCACTGTCGAACCTAGTAGGCAGGTCCCCCTTCACGCGTCACTTCTTAAAACTGAACCAATCAAACCCAACTCAACTATGTCGATGACAACCCAGCTGAAAAAAGAAGAAAAGGAGCTGGTGTCTTGATTTGGCCAAATTAATTCACTCCCTTTGCAGGCTATAAATGGTGAGTGAAGGCACGTGGGCGTAATCCTAAGATTGGTGAAATAGCTAGCGTGTGGGTGCACGCGCGCCACGTGGCCCAGTGGTATTTTTCAAACATTTTTTGGTGTTTTTCCGGCTCAAGCCCAATTTCAATCCAAATAAATATTTTATTGCTATTTATATGTTTAAATTTTGTACATATTTTTAATTTTTATTTTTATGAAAGTCCAATTTTTTTTATATTATTGATAGTGACATTCTTATAAAAAAGTACAAAAACAAAATGCAAAAGAAAAATTATAACAAATGCTTCCTTGTATTTTCCAAGTATACGAATTGATAACTTGGGTTGTGTCAATATGCATGGTTTTATTAAAGCTCATAGAATAATAATAATGATTTTCGGCTTTGTTTTGCAATTCACCATAGTGAATGGGCTAAATTCCAATTTGATTTTTATTATTCATATGGAACCACATCTTAAAAATGACTTAATTGACACGTCCTTTTTTAAAACGATCGATGTTCATATGTGAAAATCAAATGCTAGTTATGCTTATTTTTTAGCAATTTCGATGAACATTCCTTTTAGGAATTTATGTCTACATCTTAATGTATTTGAAGACTAATGTCAAACTTTTATAAAATTAGAAATAATAAAAAATAATAAAACAATTAATTAGGATAATTGATGACAATAAAAAAGAAAAATTTAAGTGAACATTTAGTAAAGATAACATTTCATAAAATATGATGTTTTATGGGTGACATCGTTCTTATCTTAAGCATAACTAACCTCTTACCTGAATCTCTAGAAGTAATGCTTATTTTTTTTAGGATCCTTAGTTTCCTTTAATTTCTAGGTGGGGACTCTAATTTTCAATAATATGTGTATTTTGGCTTCGACATGCAATAAGTTTCATGCAGATTATTTCACTCAGTTAGGAGCAAAAATTTCGTTGTATATTCATGCAACTTTTGAGAATCATAGGAACACCTTTGATACTTAAGGAAAAGGTCTTTTAAATCAAGAGGCAAAAATCTACCTCTCAACAACTGCTTCATCTGCTCCCAAGTTTTAATAGGTCTTCTACATTATTGCCTTCTAGTTTCCAATAGCCTATCTCATCAGACTAAGGCCCCATGCTTCAATTTAAACCCTGTAGTTTTTATCATCCTTGAGCATGAAACTCTTGTATGCTTATAAAATCGATCACATTCAACTAACCAATCAAGGAAATCCTCTACTCCTAAATCACCATCAAAACAAGAAATCTCAACTTTTATATGATAATCTTGATCATACGTATTATTTCTAGCAACCTTACCTCAATCTTCTTTATCAGAAGAATACCATTGTCATACTAGCAATGATGATTTGCATGAACTAGTTCAGGGATAGGTTTATCATTGGCGTTATTCCAGACGCATGCCTCTGTTATTTCCTAGTTCGTGTTTGCGTGCAACACTAAAGCTTTAAGCCTGGTTGTAAGGTCATCGACTCTGGTATTGATGTCACCAAACCCAGTTTGCATTTGTCCCTCTAAAGCTACTATCGCTAATGATGATTTAGCTGATCTCAAATTGCTTGCATCCCCTGAGAACTGTCACAGAGATGATTGTCACCAAATGCTCCACGATTCTCTTCACAATTTTCCATTGATTTGAATGTTGACCTCCTCTAATACCACTTAATGAATGATTACACTTTTTTTTTCATTGTATAATTTTAATTTGAGGAATGATTGTAGGAAATAAATTTTTATAAATGCACTATTTAGATTCAAATGACTTGTTTAAAACATGAATAAAAGAGATTTAGTTTGCAAATAAGATATATGGTCAATGAAACATATGCAAGGAAACATTGTTAAGAATAATAGTACTACTAATGACCTTTGGTTTCTTTATTAACCTTGATTGGTATTGACATTGATTGACATGTGCACAAAAAAGATAATCATGAAACTGCACAACTTTCTATGACATGTTAGAGCTGATGGAAAACATCACAGTTTTTTAGGACATGTCAGAAATGTTAGTTGGGAAGATGTTGTCTACATCCCAAGAAAAAAAAACATACTCACATGACAGAGACGTTACTTGAACTTAATGAATGATTACTCTTTTTTTATTTTATAATTTTAATTTGATGAATGATTGACCTTGATTGACACGTGCACCAAAAAGATAATCATAAAACCGCACAACTTTCTATGATATGTCAGAAAGAATGAAAAACTGCATAGTTTTTAGGACATGTCAAAAATGTTCGCTGGGGAGATGTTGTCCGCATCCCAAGAAAAAACAAACAAACACTCTCACATGACATAGAGGTTGTTGGAACTTGATCAATGATTACTCCTTTTTTTGTTTTATAATTCTAATTTGATAAATGATTGCAAGAAATAAATTTCTATAAATGCACGATTTAGATATAAATGGCTTGTTTAAAATCTGAATAAACAAGATTTAGTTTGAAAATAAGATATATGGTCCATGAAACATATGCAAGGAAACATTATTAATAATAATAGTACTACTATTATCATTATTATTATCAGTAATATTACTAATGACCTTTGGTTTCTTTATTAACCTTGATTGTTATTGACTTTGATTGGCATGTGCACCAAAAATATAATCATGAAATCGTACAGTAGTCGATGACATGTCAAAGAGGATGGAAAACTGCATAGTTTTTTAGGACATGGTAGAAATGTTAGTAGGGGAGATGTTGTCTGCATCCCACGAAAAAAAACAAACACCCTCACATGACAGAGAGGTTACAAGAACTTGATGAATGATTACTCATTTTTTTTATTTTATAATTTAAATTTGACGAATGATTACAGGAAATAATTTTTTATAAAAGCACGATTTAGATATAAATAGCTTGTTTAAAGTATGAATCAAAGAGATTTAGTTCTAATATAAGATATAATGTCCATGAAAGATATGCAAGGATACATTGTTAATAATAATTGTACTACTATTATCATTATTATTAATAGTAATATTACAAATGACCTTTGGTTTCTTTATTAACCTCGATTGTTATTGGCCTTGATTGGCATGTGCATAAAAAAATAATAATCATGAAACCAAACAACTTTCCATGACATGTCATAAATGTTAGTGGGGTAGATGTTGTCTGCATCCCAAGAAAAACAAAACACGATCCCATGACAAAGAGGTTACTAGAACTTGATGAATGATTACTCTTTTTTTTATATATATATAATTTTAATTTGATGAATGATTGACCTGGATTGACATATGCACCAAAAAGATAATCATGAAACCGCACAACTTTCCATGACATATCAGAACGGATGGAAAACTACATAGTTTTTTAGGACATGCCAAAAATGTTAGTGGGGGATATGTTGTCTACATCCAAAGAAAAACAAATTAACAGGTTCACATGACGGAGAGGTTACTTGAACTTGATGAATGATTACTTCTTTTTTAATTTTTTTAATTTTAATTTGATGAATGTTTGACCTTGATTGGCATGTGCACCAAAAAGTTAATCATGAAACCACACAGCTTTTCCATGACATGTCAGAGAGGATGGAAAACTGCACAGTCTTTTAAGACATGCCATAAATGTTAGTGGGGGAGATGTTGTCTGCATCCCAAGGAAAAAAACAAACACGCTCACTTGATAGAGAGGTTACTAGAACTTGATGAATTATTACTCCTTTTTTATTTTACAATTTTAATTTCATGAATGATTGCAGGAAATAAAATTCTATAAACGCACGATTTAGATATATTTGGCTTGTTAAAACATGAATAAAAAAGATTTAGTTTGAAAATAAGATATAATGTCCATGAAAGATATGCAAGGATACGTTGTTAATAATAATAATTGTACTACTATTATCATTATTATTAACAATAATCTTACTAATGACTTTTGGTTTCTTTATTAACCTTGATTGTTATTGACCTTGATTGATATATGCACCAAAAGGATAATCATGAAACTGCACAACTTTTCATGTCATGTCAGAATGGATGGAAAACAACATAGTTTTTTAGGACATACCAAATATGTTAGTGGGGGAAATGTTGTCTGCATCCCAAGAAAAAAAAAAAAACAAACGCGCTCAAATGATAGAGAGGTTTCTGGAACTTGATGAATGTTTACTCTTTTTTTCATTTTGTAATTTTAATTTCATGAATGATTGTAGGAAATAAATTTATATAAACGCACGATTTAGATATAATTGGCTTGTTTAAAATATGAATAAAAAAGATTTAGTTTGAAAATAAAATATAATGTTCATGAAAGATATGCAAGGATACATTGTTAATAATAATTGTACTATTATTATCATTATTATTAACACTAATATTATTAATGACCTTTGGTTTCTTTATTAACCTTGATTGTTTTTTCCCTTGATTGGCATGCACACTAAAAAGATATTCATGAAACCGCACAACTTTCGATGACATGTTAGAGAGGATGGAAAACTGCACACTTTTTTAGGGCATGCCAGAAATGTTAGTGGGGGGATGTTGTCTACATCCCATGAAAAAAAAACTAACACACTCACATGACAGAAAGGTTACTAGAACTTAATGAATGAGTACTCCTTTTAATTTTATAATTTTAATTTGATGAATGATTGCAGGAAATAAGTTTTTATAAAATCATGATTTAGATAAAAATCGCTTGTTTAAAATATGAATCAAAGAGATTTAGAATGAACATAAAATATATTGTCCATGAAACATATGCAAGGAAACATTGTTAATAATAATAGTACAACTATTATCATTATTATTAACAGTAATATTACTAATGACTTTTGGTTTCTTTATTAACCTTGATTGTTGTTGACCTTGATTGGCATGTGCATTAAAAAAATAATCATGATACCCTACAACTTTTGATGATATGTCAGAGAGGATGGCAAACTGCTCAGATTTTTAGGACATGTCAGAAACGTTAGTAGGGGAGATGTTGTCTGCATCCCAGAAAAAAATAACAAACGCACTCACATTAGAGAGAGGTTACTAAAATTTGATTAATGTTTACTCTTTATATATATATATATATATATATATATATATATATATAATTTTAATTTGATGAATGATTGCAGGATATAAATTAAAATAAAAGCAATATTTAGATATAAATGGCTTGTTTAAAATATGAATCAAAGAGATTTAGTTTGAAAATAAGATAAAATATCCATGAAAGATATGTAAGGACAAATTGTTAATAATAATTGTACTAGTATTATCATTATTATTAACAAAAATATTACTAATGACCTTTGGTTTCTTTATTAACCTTGATTGTTATTTACTATGGTTGACATATACACCAAAAGACAATCATGAAACCGCACAGCTTTTCCATGATATGTTAGAGAGGATGGAAAACTGCACACTTTTTTAGGACATGCCAGAAATGTTAGTGGGGGAGATGTTGTCTGCATCCCACGAAAAAAACAAACACGCTCACATGACAGAGAAGTTACTGGAACTTGATGAATGATTACTCCTTTTTTTTTATTCTATAATTTTAATTTGATGAATGATTGCAGGAAATAAATGTTTATAAATGCACGATTTAGATATAAATGACTTGTTTAAAAGATGAATCAAAGAGATTTAGATTGGATATAAGATATATTGTCCATGAAACATATGCAAGGAAACATTGTTAATAATAATAGTACTACTATTATCATTATTATTAACAGTAATATTACTAATGACCTTTGGTTTCTTTATTAACCTTGATTGTTATTGACCTTGATTGATATGTGCACCAAAAACATAATCATGAAACCGCATAACTTTCCATGTAATGTCGGAATGGATGGAAAACAACACAGTTTTTTAGGACATGCCAAAAATGTTAATGGGGGAGATGTTGTCTGCATCACACGAAAAAAAAACAAACATACTCACTTGAGAGAGAGGTTACTAGAACTTGATGAATGATTACTCAATTTTTTATTTTATAATTTTAATTTGATGAATGATTGCAGAAAATAAATTTTTATAAATGCACGATTTAGATATAAATCACTTGTTTAAAATATGAATCAAAGAGATTAATATTGAACATAAGATATATTGTCCATGAAACATATGCAAGGAGACATTGTTAACAATAATAGTACTAATATTATCATTATTATTAACAGTCATATTACTACTGACCTTTGGTTTTTTTTATTAACCTTGATTGTTATTGACCTTAATTGGCATGTGCATTAAAAAGATAATCATGATACCCTATAACTTTTGATGACATGTTAGAGAGGATGGCAAACTGCTTGGTTTTTTAAGACATGCCAGAAAAGTTAGTGGGGAAGATGTTATCTACATCCCATGAAAAAATAACAAACGCGCTCACATGATAGAGATGTTACTAGAACTTGATGAATGATTACTCTTTTTTTTTATAATTTTAATTTGATGAATGATTGCTGGAAATAAATTTGTATAAATGCATGATTTAGATATAAATGGCTTGTTTAAAATTTGAATCAAAGAGATTTAGTTTGAAAATAAGATAAAATGTGCATGAAAGATATGCAAGGATACATTGTTAACAATAATTGTACTACTATTATCATTATTATTAACAATAATATTACTAATGACCTTTGGTTTCTTTATTAACCTTGATTGTTATATTGAGCTTGATTGGTATGTGCACGAAAAAGATAATCATGAAACCATATAGCTTTTGATGACATGTTAGAGAGGCTAGCAAACTGCACAGTTTTATTGGACATGCCAGAAAAGTTAGTGGGGGAGAAGTTGTCTCCATCCCAGGAAAAAAAACAAACGCGTTTAGATGACAGAGAGGTTACTAGAACTTGATAAATGATTGCTCCTTTTCTTATTTTATAATTTTAATTTGATGAATGATTGTAGGAAATAAATTTATATAAATGCATGATTTAGACATAAATGACTTGTTTAAAATATGAATTAAAGAGATATAGATTGAACATAATATATATAGTCCATGAAACATATGCAAGGAAACATTGTTAATAATAATAGTACTGCTATTATCATTATTATTAACAGTAATATTACTAATGACCTTTGGTTTCTTTATTAACCTTGATTGTTATTGACCTTGTTTGACAATGGCACCAAAAAGATAATCATGAAACCCACAGCTTTTGATGACATGTCAGAGAGGATGGCAAACTGCATAGTTTTTTAGGACATGCTAGAAAATTTAGTAGGGGAGATGTTGTTTGCATCCCAGAAAAAAAATAAAAGTGCTCACATGATAGAGAGGTTACTAGAACTTGATGAATGATTGGTCATCTTTTTATTTTATAATTTTAATTTGATGAATTTTTGCAGGAAATAAATTTTTATAAATGCTCGATTTCGATATAAATGGCATGTTTAAAATATGAACCATAAAGATTTAGTTTGAAAATAAGATAAAATGTCCATGAAAGATTTGCAAGAATACATTGAATAATAATTGTATACATTGAATAATAATTGTACTACTATTATGATTATTATTAATAATAATATTACTAATGCCCTTTGGTTTCTTTATTAACCTTGATTGTTATTGACCTTGATTGGTATGTGCACCAAAAAGATAATCATTAAACCGCACAGCTCTTGATGACATGTCAAAGAGGATGGAAAACTTAACAGTTTTTCAGGACATGCCAGAAAAGTTAGTGTGGGGAGATATAGTCTGCATCCCAAGAAAAAACAAACAAACACGCTGACATGACAGAGGGATTACTGGAACTTGATGAATGGTTACTTTTTTTTTTCATTTTATAATTTTAATTTGATGAATGATGGCAAAAAATAAATTTTTATAAATGCACGAATTAGATTTAAATGGCTTGTTTGAAATATGAATAAAAGAGATTTAGATTAAAAATAAGATATACTGTCCATGATACATATGCAAGGAAATATTGTTAATAATAATAGTACTACTATTATCGTTATTATTAAAAATAATATCACTAATGACCTTTGGTTTCTTTATTAACCTTGATTGTTATTGACCATGATTGACATGTGCACCAAAAAGATAATCATGAAACCGCTTAGCTTTCGATGACATGTTGAGAGGATGGAAAACTGCACAGTTTTTTAGGACATACCAGAAATGTTAGTTGTGGAGATGTTTTCTGCATCCTACAAAAAAAAAAACGCACTCACATGACAAAGAGGTTACTGGAACTTGATGAATGGTTACTTCTTTTTTATTTTATAATTTTAATTTGATGAATGATTGCTGGAAATAAATTTTTATAAATGCTCGATTTAGATATAAATGGCTTGTTTAAAATAAGAATCAAAGAGATTTAGTTTGATAATAATATATAATGTCAATGAAAGATATGTAAGGATACATTGTTAATAATAATTGTACTACTATTATCATTATTATTAACAGTAATACTAATAATGACCTTTGGTTTCATTATTAACCTTGATTGTTATTGACCTTGATTGATATGTGCACTAAAAAGATAATCATGAAACCACATTGTTGTCGATGACATGTCAGAGAGGATGGAAAACTTCATAGTTTTTAGGACATGCTAGAAAAGTTAGTAGGGGAAGATATCGTCTGCATCCCAAGAAAAAACAAACAAACACGCTCACATGACAGAGGGGTTACTGGAATTTGATGAATGATTACTCTTTTTTTTTTTTTCATTTTATAATTTTATTTTGATGAATGATTGCAGAAAATAAATTTTTATAAATGCTAGATTTAGATTTAAATGGCTTGTTTAAAATATGAATCAAAGAGATTTAGTTTGAAAGTAAGATATTATGTCTATGAAAGATATGCATGGATACATTGTTATAATAATTGTACTACTATTATCATTAGTATTAACAGTAGTATTACTACTAGTATTATTGATAATAATAATAATAATAATAATAATAATAATAATAATAATAATAATAATAGTTTTGATAATGGATAGTAATTAAATCACTTAAAAAAAAAAATTGTTTCACGTGGAAGCTTGACATCTGGGGGTCAAAAAGTTGTCATCTAGTTGTTTGATTCAGAGTCACTTGGAGACCTGAGTGTACTGGTTTTATCATAATTTTTAAGGGTAAGGGATTGATTATAGCTAGGAAAGATATTATCACACCTACATACCCTACACGAGGTAGGCGGAAGAGTTTTCTACAACTCGTATATTATGGTAAAAATACAATCAAATCACATTGATTTTCACTTAAAAATCTTGATTTTGTCAAAATGAATTTTGACTTGAAACCGAAACCCTAGAATCATAAACCATAACGTGTTGTTAATGACAAAAAACACCACATTATTGGTTAATCATGCATAATGAAGGTTTATGTTCAAATAAATGGACAAAAATGGTCCAAATAAAGGTTTAAGATTGAACAAGAAAAACATTGCCTTAAACCTAAAAAATCAAACCCAGAAAACCTAGCCACTGTCCAAACCTAGAATGATTATTTTTTACTTCTAAAACATGATTTCTTGGTTCCAACAAGACACATTATCAAAACCAAACTTACTTAAATAAAAAAAAAAAAACTCACAAAAACAACAAATCATCATAAATATGCATCAAATTCCAATCTTTAAAATTACCAACTAAAACAGCCTATATATTCACGCAATTTGGATTAAAAAAAATCTTTCTAAACCTTTAACTAGGACAAAAAAAAAACTCAGAAACATGCATTAACTAAAACAAAAGAACACCAAAACCATGCTGCCATATTTGGCAAATTTCAAATCAAACTCAAATGTAATCTTAACATATTAATCCTTCCCCTTCTCTTTTGAAACAATCAAGTTTTTTTTAGTTTTTTTTCTTCCTTTCCACACACATACGCTTATGCACGCGCGCGCACATATATATAAACATAACTTTTTTACAAATTCTTTCTATGTCCCTCAATAGTAACTTTTATGATTTTTCAGGTAAAATTTTCTAAATCTTGACGCCTGTTTATACCAAATCTTACTCAAGATATTTCAAATTTCACTAAGTTACATGCTAGTACTTTCAGTTTCATTAAATTTTTATTCGCATTTTTGTATTTTTAAAATTTTTATTTTAACACTCGTACAAAAACATTTTATTTCAAATTATCAAATCTATCATTATGTTATAATTTAATTTATCATTTTCCCCAATTTTTCATAATATTGACTTTTATTATTATCAAGGATAGTACAAAAATCTTAACTATATTATTATGTTCTTGCTTTTGGTTTAAGTCATATGAATGAGGGGTTGTTATACAATGGTTTTGGATTTAGATTGTTTTGTAACTAACTTAGAGGCTAAGGTGAAGTATTTTTGGCCTTTTGATCTTGAGAGAAGGGTTTTATTTTAAACCCATAATAAGAACCCTTTGGGGATTTTTTTTAAGCATAAACACACAAAAAGTTAGATGATTTTGTGCAAATAAGTGTCTCAGTCTTGGCTGACTGAGTTGGTCACTTTCGTGGCATTGCTGGAGCAACTCCAATGTCAACATTGCAGGAGACCACTTGAAAGTGTCAGATCAATTAGTATGGAATTTGAATGTGTAGTAATGGCTGAATAAAGATAAGATGTTGTTGAGATCATTGGAGAAAATTGAATGTACATGTTTAATTTCATGGAAATGGGGTTATCAAGGGGGTGTTTCTCAGTTGAATGGTGGTTATTTTAACCTCAAAGGTGGTCGGAAATGCCACATTCATTCATCTTAAAATACCTACTCAACTAGCTAAAACTATCGAAGAAGAAGATGCATAGTACCCTGAACAATGTTGTTTTGGCTAAAAATTACATATTAGGGTTTTTAATTTGGGATTTAGAAAACTTTAATTTAATCCTTATTCTTCCAATTTCTTTTCATTTGGCCCTTAATTTTTTCATGAACTCTTAATTTCATGCATTTTCACCCATGTCAAGTTATTGCCAACTCTAAATTTGAGCGTCTTTTATAATTTGGTCCTTGATTTTTTATTTGTTTAATTAGACCTCTAGACAACTATCAAACTTTTAATTTTATTTGATTTAGTCCTTGATTTTCACTAATTTTAGTCCTCGAAATCATACGCCTTTTGCAAGTTAGTCATTGATTTCTAATTTGTTCAATTAAGTCCTTAATTGTCCATCAAACTTTGAATTTTATGCAATCAAGCCCTTGATTAAACCAATTAAGATTCCCAAAATCCAATTTCAGTCCCTAAACTTCAATTGTTTTCAATTAACATCCAAATTAACTTCAAAAACTGATTTCCCTTGCAATTAAGTCCTTAATAAAATTAATTAAGTCTTTCAAAATCCTGATTGGATCCTTAAACATCAAAATTTTCATTTCTTTATCCCAAATAAAAATATTTTCACCAATGGGGCCTTTTGTCAATCAAAATTGGGTTGTTAATTTTGCCAATCTTGTACATTTTGGTCCTCTAACTTTTTCATTTGTCATTTTGGTCCTTCACCACCAACTTGGGCAGTCTTTTAGGATTTCTTCATATGTATCCTCTTGTATTTTAGATTTATTTTTTTTCTATACTTTTCTTTTATTTTTTATATGGTAAAAAATGGATAGTAACACATGCCCCCTCTTTACAATGCTTATTTTTCTATATTTTTTATGTGATGCACCCATCCAAAAACTTCACTTTTTGTTATGAAAAAATGGTCTTGTTATCACGAGTGACCTATGTCACACCCGAACATTGTGGTGACCGATTAGAAAACCATCTCTTGTTTATTTATCGAGCAAAGAACGAATATCTGACATCTCGTTCTTTGAGGAAAAGTTTAGTTCAAGGAGTCGCCATCTAATATTATGGTTACTAGGAACCCTAACTGGTCAATAAAGATTATTTGGCATAAGACTGGTTACGCGAAAGGGAAGATACTATCACCCCTTAAACGTCCTACCTGACGCAAACTATATTGCTGGTTTTTTCTAAAATTGCAAAGAGTTGTACTTTTCCTTTTTTTTTTATTTCTTATCATATTCCTGACTCTAGCATCAATGAACAATACCTATGAATATTTTCAACTCTGGCATTGGTAAATATTACACAAACCTAAAAGAATATGATATTCTTGACTCTGACACCAGTAAATAAGTTCACAAAATTTTGAAATGTTTAAGAAGGAGAAATAAATTTTCTATGGCTTTTCCTCTTTTTTTTTTCCCTTTTAATTATTTACTCTTTTTAGACAAGCCTAAAAAAGAAAAATTACACAGCAAATTTGCATTTAACAGTATTGGTCCACAAAACATATAGCAAAAAAAAAAAACACAGAAAAAATATAAAGAAAGCGTGAGGGGCCCACAAATAAAATAAGATCCCAAAATATTTCTGAAATTTTCTAATATTTAAATGGGACTCATAATATCATAATAAAAAAAGAATAAAATATATGAATAAGACATAAGAGTGTGTTTTGTCAAAGCATAGTCTGGCTGGCTAGGCTTGAGATCCAGGCTACTCTTTTTTTATGTTGGGCTGGGTATAGCCCAGCAGTCCCGGCCCTGTTACTGGTACAGACCAGAAACCGGTCCAGGCAGTAGTCACGCGAGGATCACGCGTGTACAGTGAGGAGTTAATTAAATTTGCAAGAAGAGGGGGGAGGAAGAAGCTTACCTGTGCTGGCGGTATAGGCGTGGAGTCGCTTGTCGCTCGGGCTGCTCCTGCTCCTGCTCCTGCTCCTTCCCTCTTCTTTTATCTCTTCTTTTCTTTGGCTTCTGTTTTATTTTTTTTCCCTACTTTCTCTGTTCCTTTCTTTTCTCTGTTTTTTCTTTTCATTGTTTTTTGCGTCTGTGTTCTGGGTTTTTTGTTTTTTCGTCTGGATTCTAAGTTGTTAAGTCCTATTTCTGGTCTCCGTTTCTTAGGCTTTTGGCTAGTGTTCTTCCTTTTGTTTTCCCAGCTTTTTCTCCTTTTTTTTCTCCCCCTGCGATCTCCCCTGTTCTTCCCTTTTATAAGCTCGAGGGCATGAAATCTCATCCTTATCTCCCCAGGGTTGTAATCTTCGTGAAGATAGGATTTGCAATTTGTGTTTTGGTTGGACTGGGGTGCCGGAATTTCATAAATTCCTTTCCTAGGTGGACTTTCAGCGTCAGGGAAGGAAGTAGAAGAACAGTGCATGTTTGAAACGGCGTCGTTTTGGACTGGGATGACCATTTTCAATTTGGTCCTTGAACTTTCGGAATTCTTTAAACAGGCCCCCTGGGAAAACTATGATTAGACCCCAGGATCTTGGTGCCTTTTCCAAAACGGTCCTTGACTTCAATTTTAAATCGATTTAATCCCTAATTGACTTTTTAACTTTTAATTCTTTCAAAATTACCCTTGGAATAAATCAATTAAGCTCCCTACAGTACCCCGTCTTTGTATTTTGGTTATTGAACTTTAATTTCTTGTGATTTTGACTTAAATTAGTTTAGAATTTAATATTTTTCAATTATACCCCTGATTTTATTAATTAAACTAATTATAAACTCAATTAAGTTCCCAAACTTATTAATTCTTCAATTAAACTCTTGATGTCATTAATTAAACTGAATCAAAGTTTAATAGAAAACCCAGACTTGTTAATTCTTTCAAAATTAACTTCCAAAGTCAAATTCCACCATGATTAAACCCTCAAAACTTCCAACTTGTGTTGTCTCGACCCGAATCTTAATTTTTTTCATATAAAAAAAAAAGCAAAAACCAAAATTTGGGCTATGACAACCTACCTCCCTTTTTTGAATTTTGTTTTTAAAATACTAGTCTATTATCATGAGTGATCTGTCCATTTTGAAATTCAAATACTGATTTATTTTCACGGCCGACCTGTCCATTAAAAAACTGATATATTTTCACGAACGACCTACCCTTTTCAAATTCAAAAACTAGAATATTTTCATGAGCAACCTATCCATTTTGAAATTCAAACACTAGTTTATTTTTACGGGCGACCTGTCCATTCAAAAACAGGTCAAATAATAATGTTCATATAACTTTCATGATTTGTATCGGTCTTTAAAAAAAGGTATTTCATCATGGGGATTGGTTTAGGAGATAACCTATTTTGCATTGAGTTCAAGAAGGATCAAATACTCATTTGAAGTCTTGTGTTTGGATTTTCTCAATGTGAACAAAAACGTATAGTTGTCCATTTCATCATGACTCTCGTAAATGATTTTTTAAGTTTAGAGAGCGTTATTTATCAATCTTTCCCTCTTGTTTGATTAGAATTAACTTTTCAAAGCATATAATGGAGGCTGAGTTGCATGGCTACCAAAGAAAAGAAATTCACAGGTTCAAATGGTGTTTGAGGGTTTTGATAGGTCTAGGATCACTTATGCCCTTTCATCTTCTTTTACTATTCTTCCATCATATGTTATGCTATAAGAGATTTTTGCTCTTAGAGGTTGAGATGAAGGATCTTTCTAGGTTTTTCTTTTCACTTTAAACCTTTGATTGAACACCCAATTGACTAAGTTTTTGGTAATATAGATCAGCCAAAGATAAAATTCATCGGGTTTTACATGACAAAGAACTAAGTTTTTTGTTAGGTTTTACAAAACGCATGGATTCATCGGCACACGCAGCCGTCGTTGACTCAGAAATAGTAAAAACAATTGTGTCGCTGCCGACTAAAAAATCAACAAAGAAAACTGTGTCATTGCCGACTCAGAAATCGACAACGAAAACTGTGTCACTGTCGATTCAGAAATCAGCAACGAAAACTGTGTCGCTGTCGACTTAGAAATCAGCAACGAAAACTGTGTCATTGCCGATTCCAGAATTGATAACAAGAACTATGATGCGCTGTTGATTCAGGAATCAACAACAAAAACCGTGTCACTGCCGACTCATAAATCGACAATAAAAATTGTGATGCGCTACCGATTCAAAAATCAGCAACGAAAACTGTGTTGTTGCCGACTAAAAAATCAGCAACGAAAACTATGACGCGCTACGTATTTAGAAACCGGCAACGAAAACTATGTCGCTGCCGATTCGGGAACTAGTAACGAAAACCGTGTCATTGCCACTTTAGAAATTTGCAACTACGGTGGAGTCATTTCTGGCTTTACTTTTGTTTTGTTGGGTGATTACAATACACCATAAATGTAGGTTTTAATCCTTTTACGTGAGACAGGTGGTAGATTTACTACTTGGCTTGATCTCTTAAAAGGGTTTGTTGTTCTAGTGATCACCCTTATAAAGACAATATGGGGGCTTAGTAGGTAATAAAATAGAATATAGACCAATCATTACCAGTCTAAACACTCAGCGAAGAATTGGGGTTTACACAAACTAAATGTCATAAGGTAAGCTATTAGTTCCTCAGTTAGCCTAAAATTTCCATGTGTATGCATTCTGAAGCGATCTATCACAAATAAACTAATGATGCATGAAGACATTCATCTGTATCCAACATACATACATGGACAAGATAAAATATGTTAAAGAGTAAATAAAATAAAATAAAGAAATAAGCCAAATGCAAAAATTTAAACGCATAAAATTGCATAAACCACGTAAAACACACAAAACTTAGTCCAATACTATAAAAAACAAAACTTCCCTAGTGGATATTGTTTAAATGATCCCAATTGTATAAAAAGGTGAAAAACATTAAATCAATTAGGAGAGGTAAGAACAAAATGGAAGGTTTAGATAGTATAGGCGTTGCTTCGCGCACATGGGGAGATCAGAGGTTTTACACTAGCTCGACCCAACCTTATGCGCACGAGTCTACCACCATTTTCTTGTTGGTTACTAATTCATATCAAAGTTCACTATATAAACACTAGAAAAGGCTTTTATTTTTCTAATATGAGATTTGAATCCCATTATTATATATACTTCATGTTCACAATAAGAAAGATGTGCTTTTCTAATTTTGTGTAAGAAACTTTTTTATTTAAATACTTTAACTCAAGAGTTACAATATAGGATAAAAAATATTTTAAAATAATCTTTTAAATTTAATTATTTACAACATGTATAGCCCACATCCATATAGATCGTTTCTTAAATTTTTTATGTGAGATATTGAAACCCAAAACAATTTTTTTTATTTTCTTAGATCGACCCCAAGACCGGGTTTGACAACTATGATTATTTTTCTAGATTTATGTCAAAGTTATTTATTGTGATCTCAATTATATCATTCTTGTTTTTTCTCTAGACTTGTTCCAAGTATCTGATTATCATTTGAATCGTGTACTAAATATTTTTTTGTATTTCTAAAGTGATGAGAAAATATGTATCTTTAAAGTGACGGGTTATTTGTTTGTGTGCATATATATCTTTGGTTTTGTACCTAGTGGTGAGCATATACTACACGATCCTTTGTGTGAGTGAATTGTTGCTATTATCCTGGTATCATCCTCCAACTCCTCCGTAGTGACAACTGACGGCAGCAATGAATGTAACCACAATATTATTGATAAAACCCACTATTTGTCCAGGTAAATCACTACATGCCAATGAAATATTTATTGAGTTTTTAATTATTTACGACACATTCTTCATCTCTATTCAAGTCGGTTTGATTTTTCAATTATTTATGACACATATTTCATCTCTATTCAAGTCAGTAATGTCCAATGGATATGTTGTATTACTATTTTCATCAACGGGGTATTTTTCATCGGTAATTCTATTGTATTTGTTAATTTTTTAGTCCAAAATTAGCATAGCCTTTAAAAAGGAAGAATTACAGCAGCTTTAAGCTTTGATTTTACATAAAACAAAATAGACAAAAGTGAGATTATATAACTACTATTCATTATTTGTTCTATTGAGGAGTAGAAAAGAAGGAATTGAAACGACATGATAAAAAAAAAGTGCTATAACATTGTTTTACTCTCGAACAGTTCACCCATTACTAGAAGTTGATTTAGATCTTAAAGAAAATAATTTCATTGTTTTACCTCCAAATCTTAAAAAAGTGTTAGAGATCTGTCAAAGAGATAATAGTGAAAGGCAACCACAGTTACCTTCAATATTTGTAAGCAATATGACCACAATTTAGATATCTGCCAAAGAGATAATAGTGAACAAATTAAAGGATTGAATGATGATTAGAGAGCTGAAAGTTGTAATTCCAAAAAGGAAAGAGCTGAGGTTGCTATGAAATCTAGTGAAAGAGAAATTGCCAGAGTGGAAAGAAGGGTTGCTAGAGGTGGAAGAGGGCTTAACAGAGGTGGAAGATTGGCTGACAGAGGTTCAGGAGGTGATAAAAGTAGGATCGATTCATCCTCCACCCACACACACACACACACACACGAACACATGTTGGTCCTTCATAATATTTAAGTTTAGTCCAATTAGTTTATAAATTATGCAATTATTAAACAATGATTTTTTTTAAATTGTAGATTGGTGCTGACATTTTCCCTTCTTAACACTCTACCCAAATACCATGCATTGAGATCAATATGGCCATGAAATCACATGTGTTTGTTTTATGTGCTCATTTTTTTATTCTTAAAGCAACAAGAACTTGAATATCATGGATCAATGTGGATGTAATGACATGTTTAAATTTTAGATATTTATTGCCTTGATGTGCATGCTTTTTCTATATAATATATTAATATTTCTTGCATTTTGTTAAAAAGAGAATACAAATGTTTCATTTGTTGAACATGAGAAAGATCATAGTTAGGAATAATAACACCACACATATTAAAATACTTATCAACAATAACTCAATACTTGTAAAAGTGGCATCTATATTGTGATTTTTGATCCAAATTATTCCTACTTTATCTTTTATTTTCTTCAATTCATCTAGTATTCATGAAAAATCATTAAAAACCACGTTTATAGGTTTAAACCAAATGGTTATGGAAAAGGAAGCAATCTTGTTATAAACATGTTTTGATTGCATTTTTGTAATTAAATTGAATGTAGGTAATAATACTTTTTTTAATTTATAGCAACGGTAAAATGGATGACAAATTCATTATTTTGAGGCTTTAGGGTTTTTTAGTCATTAAATTGAATATAATGAAAAACTTATAAAAATTCATACATCTTTTAAATTTTTTTTGCTAGCGAGGTTGAGGATGTAAACTTTTATTTAACATATAAAACCTATGATGTAAAGTGTAATATCTCCAAATACAACAAGTAAACATGATCAAACTATAAAAGATTGTTTTTGTAATTATCCCTAAAAGTATAATTTGTCCCTTCATTTTTTTTTTTAGTTTTAGATATTTATATTTTGGTTCTAAATTTTATTTTTATTATTTTTCAATTCTTGAATATTAAGAGAGGAAAGAAAACTAGCTACAAATGGTATTCATTTAATGGTTTTGATCTTTACTCATGCTAGCAATCACAATTCATATATAATTTTTTTATTCAGTTTGTTTTTCAGATTTTAGATTCATTAGTGAGTGTTTTAGGGCTTTTAAGTAATTTAATAAGATACTTTTAGATAAAAATAAGTTGAAATTTAAGATTTTTCGAGTCTAAATATCCCAAAAACTCAATTTTTTAACCATCTCCGATTACTAAAATTTGTTACAACAGACAATACATTATTTACCTAGACAGACAATATATCATTTGTTTATTAAAAATACTTGTCAATGTTTTCGAGCTTAGTAGTGTAGGCCATACCTGTATGGCCTCTCTTCGCTTTTATCTTCTATTTTGTTTATATAAAATCTTTATATTTTAAAATAAAATCTTCTTTAAACAAATACTTTTGCTCATGTTTCAAAAATTATTCAATAATGATATTTAAAAATGAGTTTAGAAATTTTTATGGTTATATTTATAATTGTTTTGATAATTATATATGAAACTAATATCCATAATATTGTTAACATACGTATAAATATTCAATAAAAATATATTTTATTATCAATTTTTTATATTGAATTAATTTTTATTTTATTGATTTGCATAAAATTTTATTTCTTTGTTGAAAATCGATTACATATCATTATAAATTTTTAAATGAAAAACCAGGCTTTTGATATATATAAAAAAATTTCCACAAAAATAAAAATAAATAAATGAGTAACAAAAATGAAATTTTATCTAAAGAAATATATTTTTTCTTATAAATTTTAAAAAATTAAATTCTTATCTATTTTTAGTTTAATTTATTTAAATTCTTATTCAAAACATAATGTTATTGATAAAAAAATCATGAAATTATAAAATAAAATAAAATAAATAAATGCATAAATAAGAAGAGATAATTTGATCTTTGTAAATATAGTTTTTACTCTAAAATTTAAATCATTAATTTTTGTCTAGTATTTCTTTATTTCTACAAAACTAAATAAAAATTAATTTTTAAAATGACCTTGCTATATCGTGCAAAAAAGAAACTTTATTTTCTAGATTAAATAAATGTTCCAATTTTTGTATAACAATAAAAATAATAATAATAGTATTTTAACGTATTTCTTAAATGCAATCAAATTATTAAAAATAATATATTTATCAAAAAATATTTCAACCCCAACTACTCCGCATTCAAATATTCCAATCCATATTTCCTATTTCATACCAACTTTTAAATTATTTCTTATTTCTTATTTCTATTTGTAACTTTATATTTATATTATAAAAGGGAATCTTTCATGAAAATTTTAAAAAAGCATGCTTATTAACCATAGTTTTTCAAAGATAAAGTGTTTTTTTTAGCTTTGTTTTAAAACGAAAAATAAAAAGACGAAAAATCAGATGAATTAAAACCTGGTTTGTGTTTTCTTACAATAAGAATTTGGAAACAACTTTCTATATATTGTTTTTTAAATTGAAAGTTTTCTATAAGCATTCACATCATCTTGAATATTTTAAAAACAATATGATAAATTAAATTTGAATGCAATTCTACTGATATATAGCCATTAGTTTATCTTGACTCTTCGAGGAAAAAATAAAAATTCTTGAAAGTCAACTCCATATAAATATATAGTTTTTAAACATTAAAAGTAATAATATCTTTGAATTAGTTTTTTACATTGAGACAAGTCCCTGCTTGAATTTGTTTTTTAAAATATTTTCTTATAATCTTTTTTAAAATTCAAATCTTGGATGATAAGAGGCGGACCACATTCACATACCAATTAGACCCCCCGCGCGCGCGCATATACACATAGTTGATCAAATAACGAAATAATTAGAAGAAGTAAGAAATGGGAAAACGATAAGCATGGAAATATACAACAAAGATAATAAAAGTGTGTAGTTGCTGAAGAATGGTTCATCATTTGAGATAAAATAAAATTAGAGGTAAGAAAAAAATTGAAAAACTAATTAAACTAAGAAAATCAGAAAAAAATAATTGAAAAAACCAAACCATAAAAAAAACCGATTAGAATTTTTAAAAAACCGACCGGTTCGGTTTTAGTTTTATAAGTCTGACATCGAAAAAATCAAACCGAACCCAAAAGGATAACTCAATGGGTCAAATTAATTTTGTTAGGGACTTAATTGGTGAAAACTTAAGTTTAGAAGGTGAATTTGAGCTTAATTGAGAAGATTAGAATTTTACATGGCCAAATTTAATTTTTTCAAACTCAATTGGGTGAAATCAAGGATCAAATTATAAGATACTAGAAGTTTGAAGGCTACTTAATAGGCAAATTGATGAATCTTAAAACCAAGGATCAAGTTGGAAAAGACGCTGAAAGTTGAGGGTTCAATTGGAAATCTTTAGGGATGAAATTGAGAAAAATCCTCCCGAGAATTATGTTTAATTGAGAGGGGTTTATTGCATGATATCAAAAAATTAAGGGTTGGATTGGCGCAAAGGTGTGTGAGCCCCATTTGGGCTAGGGATAATCCAACGGTGCTGTTTTGTTTTAAACAACATTGTGGATTATCTTCCACCTTTGACAGCAGTTGCTCGAGTGTATGAGAATGTAATGAAGTTTTGTTAAAATGATTTTAATATATCAATTTTTTTTTCAAATTGTTTTTACATTAGCATATAAAGATTACTAAAAAGCATTAAAAACATAAATTTAATGTTTTTTTAAATCAAACACACACATTGGAATGAAAAACTAGTTAGAGTGTCTTGTCTCATCCGATAGTCATGTCTATATAACTATTTAAAGTTAATTTTATTAAAGAATTATCTTAACTCAACAGCTTAAACTATTAGGTAATGTCTTATGATATGATTTATATTATTCTCTAACATACCTTTTCAAGTGAAAGCTCTTTAAACTTGATACTTGTGATGATGCTGAATGATTTTGGTAGATAAGCTTCATTAACAACATGATTTTACATAATAGCAGCTTAAGATTAAACTAACAACTTCTCAATGCCCTCCAAAAGTACACATGAGAATATGGAGATCGAATGCATGAGAATACAATTGCAACAGAAAAATACAACTCCATAAAAGTAAATTGAGCTTATTCTCTACTGGATGCGTGTGAGCTTCACTTGAAGAGTTTCCAGTCATTTGCTCTTACCTCATCAGCAATTACAGTAAGATTGAAGCATTTGACTGGTGATAAAATGCATCATTGGTTTCTTTCACATAATGCTACAATTAAGGATTTGAGCCGCCTTGTCTCGCTTCTGAAATTAAAGATAATACACATATAATAAAGGATGAGTTCATATTTTTATACGCAAACATTTTTTTAAACATATTATGGTATTTATTAATTAATTAGATAGAGAGAATGATTTTATCAATGAAAATATGAGGATTCAAATGGGAATTATTAGTTATTTTGAAGCCAGTCCTAAGAATGTAATTAATCTCTTCATTCAGAGAATTAAAGAACTTCAATCAATACGACAAATGGGAATTCAAATGGCACTCATCGTTGACTACCATTCCCTTTTTTTAACCGAGTTTTTCTCATATCTCAACACTAAAGAATTGAAATATTAAAAAATAAAGTTCAGAATCATAAATAAAAATCATTAATTTAGATAGACTAAAATGAAGATTTTCACAAGAAAATGAATAAAAGCACAGTTTTAATTAAAAACAAATTGGTCATTGTTTTTATTATTTTTTTAAGACTAGCCTTAAATTCTATTTCATTAAATTGATCTTTGATTTAATTTCATGACACTTTGAATTAGAAAGATCATGTAAAGAAAAGAAAATCTCAACACAAAAAAATGACAGCTGAAATTGCAAAAAAAATAAAAATAAAAATATCGACTATCAAAAAGAAAAAGAAAAAGAAAAAAACGTAAAGCTCCAAAAACAATTAGATTTAGGCAAATGTATAGTAATAAGTAGTGAACAAATCAGTGAATTACCCTTGTGAGGCGGGGCGCCGCTTGTATCGCGCTCCTGCTTTGACGTAGTAAAGTATAGTTATCGCAGAAGATGGCATCACCGTGGTGTGTGAAATTGTTACCACGATAACAAGCACAACAAATTTCATAGGTGCTCACTGAAACATTGAAGAAACATTGAGAGCAACTGAAGTATGCTCCTGCCAAGAACTTCTCACAACCCTTGCAGATTAGAGCTCTTCCACTCTTCATGAGGTAGAACAAGACGATTGCTTCCTCAAAATCCAAGCTTCCATTGTCGTCCTTGTCCAGCGCCCTGAAGATGCTCTGTTGAACGAAACTCGTGGCTTTTTTTTTCTTGAGATAGTCAACGTATTCAAGTAGGCTAATTTTCCCGTCTCTGTTCTTATCCATGTCATTGAAATCTTTTGTGGCGTTTTTCCTTTCCCCATCGGGCAGATGATCATAATAAGCTCTAGCAGCCCGGCGAATCCCCTCCATAGCAGCCTTACGACTCCCCTCCATAGCTATTTTCTTCTTAGATGTACAATTTTAACACTCCAAAGACAATTTGGTCTGCATCTGATTAGACAGTGAGAGAGGATACCCAGCTACTGCCTACTACTATGAGAGGCCCCCACAAATTAGGTTTTGGAGAGAATCTTTTCTTTGTTCCACCTACCCATGAATTATTTATTTCTCCTCAATAATTCTATTGACTGTTACCATAAACAAATCTAATCATACCATCCAACCCAGCATCTTCGAGTCCATTATAAAATTATAAAAAGAGACCTAAAGTACTTTTTATGAGACTTGAGCACTGTTATAAATTATAGTTGTTTTTATAACACATGTAATTTGACTCGACCGTCTCTTTTCTTAGGCTTGTATTATTCTATAATTATATCTTTTATATTTTTCAGTCTGACTATTCAAATCTTCATCATCTCGTGCACCACAATCCTTTAATATTATTATTATTAATGACTTGATTAACATGCAAACCGAAAAAATAATCATGAAAAGATACATATCATCTATATAAACTGCACTACTTTTGATGATATGTCACAAAGGATGAAAAACTGCATAATTTCTTAGAACATGCTAGAAAAGTTAGAAAAGTTAGTAGGGGTGATGTCGCCCGTATCCCGTGGAAAAAAAAAACAAACACGTTTACATGGTAAAGAGGTTAGTGGAACTTGATGAATGATTACTCCTTTTTTTTTCATTTTATAATTTGCATTTGATGAATGATTGCAGGAAATAAATAAATAAATAATAATAATAATAATAATAATAATAATAATAATTGTAATAGTATTAATGATAGTGATGATATTAATTAGTAATAATAATAATTGTACTAATAATAATAACAACAAGAACCAATTTCTGAGTCCTTTCTTAAATTCATCTTTTTTCTTTCCAAAATAAAAATATAAAGTAAAGAAAACAAGAAGATTGCCGACTTGAAAAAGTAAGCTAGAAAGGATTTCAAATATATAGGAAGATCAAGCTGCAATTTTAGACAAATTAGAAGCCTAATTGTAGCTCATTATACCCAAACCTAGAGAGACAATGCAGATTCAAGGTCAAATCAAATCATTATTGGACAAATATGCATAATTTCTAAGTCCAAAAGACATAATTAGATTTTTAATAAGCCAATTAGATTTAATCATGGGCCAAATTAAATGATTTTTTATGTTTAAGAATTAATTTGGATCCAATTGAAGGATTTAATTAGGTAGAAAGATTTTATTATATTGTAAATTGGTCAAATTAATTTAATTAAGGGTTTAATTGGTGAAAAATTAAGTTTGAGAGCTCAATTTGAACCTAATTAAGAAGATTGGAATTTTAGAAGACCAAATTCATTTTTTACCATGTTAATTGATTGAAATCAGGGGTAAAATCATAAGAAAATCAAAGTTTAGGGTCAATTAGGGGTTAAATTGAAGAAATTCACATTCAAGGACAAATAAAATTAATTTTATTAAGGGCTTAATTTGTGAAAACTTAAGTTTGAGAACTCAATTTGAACTTAATTAAGAAGGTTGGAATTTTAGAAGACCATATTCATTTTCCAGCATCAAAATACAATTCACCTAACCAACACATAACTAAGTTATGAATCAACATGTTGAGTTATCCAAATTTAACTAAGTTAATATCAAAACATAATTTAAAATAAAATAAAATCTAAATCAAGCTCTACATCTTGATGATT
>Ga0325411_1000592_pt1 | contig 38151 bp, 20 predicted proteins | sample PopdelMetagenome_13_FD_206181 | JGI IMG/M metagenome (GOLD analysis project Ga0325411, IMG submission 206181) | Populus deltoides microbial communities from Bellville, Georgia, United States - Xylem-PdIQD-R4 | ecosystem: Host-associated > Plants > Phyllosphere > Stem > Wood/Secondary xylem...
CACATCATCGTAATAAAGTATCTAAAAAAATATAACTTTCTTGACAATTAAATCCTTTTTAACCGGTTATTAAGTTTACAATTAACATGGTAATTTTATAATTTAGAGCTTGATTTTGATTGTTTTTTAATTTAAATTGATTTTTATATTAATCTGTATATCTAGATTTAGGCACTGTAATTGGAAAGTGTTTTAATAAAATTTAATTTTTATTTTATTTTTTTACTTTAAATTAATATATTTTTAATGTTTTCAGATTATTTTGATGTGCTGATATCAAAAATAATTTTAATATTTTTTTTAAAAAAATACTTTAAAAAATAACTATTACCATGCTTTCAAACATTTAAAATTTTTTAATCTTGTTTAAGTTAAAATATTTTTTTTATAGATTTTTAAATATAAAAGATATAATATTTAGTATTTACTATCATGCACAAAGAGTTGCTGCCTACACACTTTTTTTATTATTATTATGCGCCAGACACTTCTTTTCCAAACCGCACTGAAAACCAAACCCACATAATATGGTTTGTTGAATATACAATCAATCAATTTAAATATATATGAATGATATATATATATTTTTTAATTTTTAATATTAATATATTAATATTATTAAAAATATTAAAAAATTTAATTTTATATTTTTTATACTAAATATACTTTTAAAGAACTGTTTGAGAGTATGGTTAGAGTTGTTTTTTAAAATGTTTCTTTATTTAGAAATGTATTAAAATAATATTTTTTTATTTTTTTAAATTATTTTTTATATAGCATATCAAGATAATTTTAAAAAAAATAATAATTTAAAAAAAAAATTTAAATACAGTTAAAACTAAAAAAAAAACTGAAAAAATACACAAAAACTCAAGCAGAATCACGGTTTCTGATCATACCACCTCTCGTAGTCTAGAAATTTTGATTTTGATAATTCTCTAACCCTAGCATAATTACTTATCTCTAATTAATTGAATAAATAAACTTAATTTTGATAGCACAAAAAATCATTAGAGAATTCCTTTTCAACAAAAATAAAAACAACTGTAACAGTATCATTTAGTTTTTTTATATATAATTTATTTCTAACAAGAGAATTGTTTTTTTTTCTTATCTTACACCCTTTTAAATAATAAGGTTAGTCCCGTTCAAGATTCGTGGCTACTTTTCCCGACAAGTACGTTTTTTTAAAATCCAACTTGTATTTTTATTTTTATAGAAATATAATAATATTTTAATCGCTAGACCAATACTTTATTTATTAATGAGGGATTCGTTTAATTTGCAGTTTAATTTTTTATATTTATCATTAATATTTTTTTTAAAGAAATTGCATATTTACATTTGGTTATCTCTGTATGTGACAGTAACTAAAATTTTATTTTCTAAATGCACAAGGTAGATACGACAAAAGTAATTCTAGACTGAGATGAATAAATTAATTGAGTCATCTGAAACTTTTATAAAATCAGCTCGAAATTAACTGAGTTGAATGATTTTTTTTTATTTTTTTAGATAATTTTGGTTATTTTTCTTAAATTCGGTTCAGATTTTAAATTTTAAAAATAAAAAAGATAAAATCAAATCACCAAATTAAACCAAGTAAAAAAAAATTAATTATAAACTAAAAGCTCAACGAACTAAGGCCCCGTTTGTTTGCTGAAAAGTAGTTTCCTTTTGGAAAGTGAATTTCGGGCAGGTATTTTCCGATATTTGGTAGTGTAATGAAAAATAAGTTGGAAAACACTTTCCAGTGTTTGGTTATGTCATGGAAAACAAGCTGGAAAATAACTTATTAATGTTTTATTTTTTTCAAGTTTATTAAAATAATAAGGAACAAATCTTACAAATTAAAAGGTTGAATGAGAATGAAATTGAAAAAAAATATAATTTCATAAATTATCACAAATAAAATAAATAATAATCAAAATAATAGAGATCAAATCTAAAAAATTAAAAAAATAAAAGGTGAATAAATTAAAATAATAATAATTAACATTTCATAAATTATTTTAAATAAAATAAGTAACAATAAAAAAATAAGGACCAAATTTGATAGATAAAAAATTTCAATAAAAAAATGATAAGGAAAAAGCAAATAGCAATTATAAAAATAAGGACCAAAATTAATATAAAAATTAAATTTTAAGAGATGGAATTGAAAAATAAATATACAAAACAAATTATATATAGCAATCAAAAGTTTGAGGATCAAATTTAATATAATCAGCAAATAATGACATTTCTAAATTTTTCACAACTTCCGGAAAGTGTTTTCCGCCCAAATTTTCCAGGAAAACACTTTCCTGAAAACCAAGCCAAATTTTCCTTTGACTGGAAAGTGTTTTCCGTTGAACAACTTTTCTAATGGCAAACAAACACAGGAAAGTTTGGAAAGTGGTTTTCCGGAAACCACTTTCCGGAAAACAAACACAGCCAAAGGGAAAACACTTTCCTGGAAACTAAACCAAATTTTTCTTTGACTCGAAAGTGTTTTTTGTTGACCGGAAAGTGTTCTCCGTTGACCGGAAAGTGTTTTCCGTTGACCAACTTTCCTAATGGCAAACAAACACAGGAAAGTTTGGAAAGTGGTTTCCCGGAAAGTGAATTCCGGGAAATAAACATGGCCTTATCTTTCTTCTTGATTCGTTTAATGATATGGTGACTTTGTGATTAGTACTTAAAAGTACATTTTTATCAAGATTTTATATTATCATATTACACTTAAGTATCATTAAATTCCCTAACTTAATCATGTTTTATAATAACAAGTCTGATAACATAAAATATCTTTAATTTATGGTAAATCTCATTTTGAAGGCAGACATATCTCACAATTTAAAGGATTGATTAATGTGTTTAACTATTGAAAGTGAAAAGACAAAGAGAGGGCTAAGCTTAAAGAAGAGATGCTGATTCAATTCAAACTGGAATATCATTCAGTTATTGGATCATAACTGAAACTGTAGAACATGGATTTAGGTCTGGTTTATATGGATGGAAAGCTAAGACTTAGGCCTAAAACTTTCATAAAGAGTCTAAGATTCAAAACGGTCGTTTTCAAGTTCAAATTGTATCAACAAAAGAGAAGTCAGAATCTGTTTTGCAGCCCAGACACTGTTCAGTGTTCAGCCCATATCTCGAGTTCTAGAAGTTCAAATGAGCTCATTCTTGTTTGGATAGAAAGCTGAGACAAATTCCTAAAACGTTCATGAGACTATCTATTCAAATTCTAACGTTAGCAATGATGTTTTGTTCAGAGAATAGGATAATGGTTGTCATTAAGTCAAGAAGTGGCTACCGACTCAATAATTAGTTATCAAATCAATAGTTTCGAATTTTAGCCTATAAAAGGAGGCATTTGTCATACATTTAGATATCTTGGTTTTTAGATCAAGATCATATTCTTGCTCTTTTTCTTTGTATTTTGTAATGTTCAAGTTTTATTTTATGTTATATTAATCTCTTGTTTATGCTTTTCATTTCCTTTACTATATTTAGTTAACTTTCATCATAACAATGTTCTTATCTAGTTTATTTATATTTCTCTTATTCATAATGTTTAACTAAGTTTATTATGTCAAGGTGAAAAGGTTTCACTAATAATGTTAGAATATGTATAATATAAACTGTCCATGGACTTTATATCATCATTTTGCACTCGAAATATCAATAACTCCTTAACCAGAGCATGTTTTATAATAACAAGTCTGATAATATAAGATACCTTTAATTTATGTTAAATATTCATTTTAAATGCAGGTCTATCACATAAATCAAAAGATTAATTGATGAGTTTAACTATTGAAATTGAGAAGATAAAGAGAGGGCTAAGCTTAGAAAAGATATGCTGGTTGAATTCAAATTGGAACACCATTCGTTTATTGGATCCTAACTAGAGCTGTAGAACTTGAATTTAGGTTTGGTTTATATGGATAGAAAGCTAAGTTATAGGCCTAAAACTTTCATGAGAGTCTAAGATTTAAAATGACTGTTTTCAAGTTCAAATTGTAGTAATAACAGAGAAGTCGGAATCTATCCTGCAGCCCAGACACTGTTCAGTGTTCAACCCATATCTCGAGTTTTAGAAGTCCAAATGACCTCATTCTTATTTTTTTTTGGAAAGCTGAGACAATTTTCCAGAACTTTCATGAAGACTATCTGTTCAAATTCTGATGTTAGCAATGATGTTTTCTGCAGACAAAAAGATAAGGATTGTTACCAAGTCAAGAGTTGGCCACCCACTCAACAATTAGTTATCAAATCAATAGTTTCGAATTTTGGCCTATAAAAAGAGGCATTTGCCATGCATTTAGGCGTCTTGGTTTTCAGATCAAGATCATATTCTTGCTTTCTTTCTTTGTATTTTTGTAATGTTTAAGTTTTGCTTTCATTAATCTATTATTTATACTTTTCATCATAATATGTTTTTACCTAGTTTATTTATGTTTCTCTTCTTCATAATGTTTAGCTAAGTTTATTATGTCAAAGTTAAAAGGTTTCACTAATGGTGTTAGAATAGGTATAATATAAACTCAACATGGACTTTAATGTTTATATTTAAGAAAGTTTGTTGTTAACATGTCTTATCTTTTTATCTTACTAATTCTTAATACCTTGCTTGTTAAATGATTAATCTAGATTTGTATTGTACAACCCTTGTCACAACAAAAACTTGACACTTTCATAGCCTATTATATAGTATAATTGACACCTGTGCTATGAAAGGAACTTGATTTGTTATTAACATAAGTTAACATCATGAATTCCTGACAATATTTAAAAGTATCGCGTTACTAAAATAAGATAATTAATATGATCATGTTAAAAATTTATAATGAACTATTAAGGATAAATCATTCGATTGGAACCTTCTTTGTGTGTGGTTTCCAGTTGATTAATAAAAAGAGTTTATACTATACTTATTTCTAATACTATTAGTGGATCCTCTAACCTTGACAATTGCTTTTATCTTTGATTAATACTCACATCAATATCACATCTCAAAAGTTCTCTTCAACTCATTTTCATTTGTTGTTTATAATTTTATATAGTTCACCTCCTAGTGATTCGACCTCGGTCTTGCCGGGTTATTTATTTTTTCGACACTCCTGCACTTGGGATAAGACATCAATTTTTTAATCGTGTCACATTGATACTATATGGTCAGGTTATATGAATCTAGATTAAGTACAGGTTGCGTTTTTATCTTATGAAACACATATAACATTATGTTGATGCAAGAAATATGACCATATACTAGTGAGCAATAGAGATAATGTGAAGGGAATGATTAGCTAAAAGGTATTTTAGAGTGACAGGTCTGCATCTGAGTCTAGAGGAAAAGGCATTCAATGTTACCAGTGCAAAAAACTAGATCATGTGAAGCGAGATTGTCCTAAAACAAAGAGAGATGATGATGTTGGGTAATATGTGATGGAGCTAGAGGATTTAGAGATGTCTCTAACAATCTCCAAACATACTAACATTTTTTCGCATGATAGTTGAATATTTGATTCTATGTGTGTTCCATGTGTGTTCTAGGAAGGAATATTTTGATGACTTTCAAGGAGGAAAAATTTCAATGCGTCTATAGTTGGTATGTCATCTGGTGATGTTATGTTTAATGGCATGGTGAAAATCAAAGTTTTTGATGGAGCGGTTCTTACTTTGGGTAGTGTGGCTCGTAACCTAGAGATAAGTAAGAATTTCCAATCATTTGGTTAAGAAAATTTTTTATGCATTCTCAGGTTTCATACAAGTACGAGGGGAAAATTCCTATTGATTGAAGTAACTTTGAAGTTTGTTCATTCCTTTTTCACCAACTATTTGACCATTCTAAATAGGTGAAAGATGAGTGGTTTTAAAGTGTGAAAAACATAAGGGTTAAGTGTTTTTCTTTGAGTGTGAGAGTGGGTGTGCAAGGTACTTTTAGGATTGGGTTTTGAGTATAAAAATATATTGATGTGTAAGATAATCTCTTAATAAATTATAGTACTACCTAATCAATTTTACCTTTTAAGAAGAAGAATCTACATAATAAGAACCTAATCTCAAGAAGATGCAGACAACAATCTTATAAATCAAGTGAAATATGGAATACCAATATTTTCTAATATTAAAAAAGACAATCTATTCTAGGCAACACAACGTGTAAAAAAAATATATGAAGAGAGGGATAGAAAAATAGAAAGATGAATTACATGAATTCAAAGGTACTATAAAAATAATGAAGGGGTAAATAAAGATGTAAATAAAAACCAAAAGAAAAAAAGATAAATCTGTATTGAAATTATATATATATATATATAAGGTTGACCATCTTTAATAGTAACCATGTGGCCCTTTATATTCGTAAAGAGTTAGAATCTTATCTAAATGTATAATTGTTGTCCTATATAGATATTGATATAAGATAAAAAGACTTTATTGAAACTTAATACAAATTAAACTCCTCCTTTATTGATACCACGTGAATTCTAAACTAGTCTTGTGATTTTTGATTAGTTATTTCAATGAAGACTTGTGCTCTAAATAAATTAAGCTTTGTAGTTATTTATGCGCATTCAAATTATTATAGTCAATCACTTTTCTTTAGTCAATCGTGACTCCTGGTCACCTAGTCAATTACTTCTTCAAGATTTTAGTAGATTAAGACTCTTTTAACATAATCAATTCTATTGTACTCGATTTATTTTAGCTTCCTTTTCTTTTTTGTTATGAACAATTATTGTTCTTTTATGATTGAGACATGGAATCTCATATTTCACTCCATCCCCCTATAATGGCCAATTTAAGCTTATTTTCATTATTTAGTGTGTGTTTTTTTACATAGAGTTTGTACTATTATGTGTATCTTTATATCTTTATTGGATATTAACAATCACTTATTGATTAATGATCCCTACAAGGATGATACCATGATAATCAAATGTTATTTTATAATATGGTACACTCAAGCCTAAACATTGACATTTATACTGTTTCCTATCATTGAAAAATAAAAATTAAATCCAAAAACCTTTTAATAAGGTTTATGGTTACTCCATTGTCGATATTTGGCTTATTTGTATGTTTAGCTAATATTTTATCTTTTCTTCTATTATAGTTGGTTACCTTGTTTTTAGATTTAAGAAGTAATAATGATAGTTAGCCAATTCATCGTCTTCATCATTAAGTTTAGATAACTTTTTTATGGATGATGTTTATGCCATTTCAATAGGCTTTTTAGCCTGAAAAAGCTTGGAGAGGTAGAACTTATGAAAAGAGGGACACTTTATACTTCATGGAGAGGTTTTACATAACTCTTTTATGCTAATTTATTAGTCTTACCATGATAGATAAACCTCATGCATGTTATAATAATGTTAGTGACTAATTAACATGGGTATGTATTATGTTTGGCATGGAAAGGAAAAAGTAAAACTTGTAAGTTGTAAATATTTTGCTAACAATTTTTAAATGTGCCAAATTTGTCTCAGTAATGATTTTGTAAATTGGGTAAACTATATGGTTATTAACATGTAAAGGTGTTATTATAGTAAGGGAATTGCCTAGGATCTCGAGATTTAGATGATCTTTAACATGTATGAATGAGGATAAGGCATGATGTTTGCCTAATTTTGTTTTAGGATGGTTAAAATGAATATGAAAAATATGTTTTGTAAACATGAATGTGTTACGTATGTTAATAAGATATATGATATGGCCTTATTTATAAATTGTGAAAAACATGTGTTAAACATGAAACTAGGATATGGTTCCTAGGATTAAATGAATATGATAATAATGATTTAAATCTTGTTGTTAGAAGGGATATTGTAGTAGTGAGGCCCTAGACAGGAGGAGCACATCTTCCTAACAAGCAGATAGGTGCTCGATACCTAACTTATTGATTTTAAGTTAAATATTTTAATCATGTTTGTCTTTAGTTTAAATGTTTAATACCTCTGAGATAAGAGTAAGGGTGAGAATGGACTGGGTAGTTGATTGAAATTATTTAATTAGTCAACCACGTGAGTGGAAGCTAATGATATCAGCGCAGTTGATATCAACATTGATTAGTCATCCACATGTGTGGATGCTAATGATACCAGTGTAGATTAGTTATCCACATGTGTGGAGATTAATGGTATCAGTTCAGTTGATATCGACATTGATTTTAGTATCTAAATTAGAAAACTAACTAAGAATAATAATTTGATATATATATATATCCAAAAGAGGGGATTTTTTAACATGTTTTTCCTAATACGTATTTTTATGCTAACAAATATAATTTTTAATTTGATCATTTAATGGGGTTGAACGTTTATCATAAGATTTTAGAGGTTATGTTTTATATATAGGTAAAATTTCATAGCAATCAGACATTAGAAAGACCTTGTGATAAGATCCATATGATACTATATATGATTTGTATTAGCTTCCTAGTTGATTTAGGATTATTTTTCCTATTTTATTTAAAACTCTCTCTTTTTTCAACATTATAAATAGCATTACTCAGCTTGTATTTATGGGTTTTTTTTATCATGACTTTGATTTTAGAATAATGTATTGTGTGTCTGTGAGAGAGGAATTTTTGGTTTTTCATTGATCTACTTTGACTTATCGAAGAACTAACCCAACTTAGTGGCATCTTCTATACTTCTTGTTCATGTTTTTTTATAAACAGTGCATAAGGGTTTTGTTTCTATAGTCATGACACCTCAATATAAGTTATCGTCGTGTCAGGCTCAATTATAAGCCTAAATTTAGTTTTCTTAGAGAAGGTCGATTTGACTGTGGGTTTCTAAATATTTATATCCATAAAGTTCATATCATTTTGATACTATCATGGCCTCTTGTCTTGGTTTCAAACTTGAAATTATCGAAATATTAAAAGTTGTTATTTAATTTCTTTTAGTTTTAAGTTAAAACCAACCAAAACTTTTACTCATACATCTTTAGGCCTTGGAACAAGTTTGCAAGGGGCATTGGGTTGTAACCCACATAAAAAATGCATATAGGGCCAATATTTTAAACCCTTCTCACTTTTGGTGTTTATGATAAATGGACTCAATATAGGTTATTGCCTTAGACATTAAAAAGGAGTAACACTTCCTTCTTTTGCTTTTTTTTTTCAAAAAAAACTTTAAAACACCTGAATTTCTAAGTTCAATATTCACCAAGTAATTAGGAGTATTGATCTTTTTAGTCAAACTCCACGTATGTATTATAGCAACAATTTCTAGATGTCAATTTCTACATAATTTCCTTTTCAATAATGTCACAAACGAGGGTTTTTTTTTATGACAGTACACTATTAGTTTAACGATTAACCTTAATTCCAAATATTTAGTTGATTGGTTTCTCTAATAATTCTTAAATTTCTCTTACCAGTTGATCAATAAGTCGACTGATTCCATCGATCATTTTAAACAATAGCGATTTTAATTGTTCATTCCATCAAGCGGTCAACAAGATCGATTGATAAAATTAGTTGGCCGACTGGTTTAAGCAAAATCATACATTTTCATTGTTTATCTTTTGAAATGTATCCACTACCAAAATTTCAGCAGAGTTTACCCATAAATTCAAGATACCAAGTTATCGACATGGTGACCTGTAATACTACACTCAAAATTCACACACACAGTCTAACCATCTTAAACCTTATCTTTTTATTCAACCAAAATCAATCATATATCCCTTTCATTCACATCACCATAATCAATAGTATAATATAATTGAAAGAATTATTTGAATTATATTAAACTGTCACTCTCCATCATGTATTTAAAAGAAATGAAATAAATAAGGAAATACATTTAATAATTGAAGACTTTCTAATATTCCTAAACTTCTAACTTAATCAAACAAAGGTGAGATTAAGGTATATCTTAAAATTTTTCATTTATACAAAAAAACATCCTAATACAGCCAAAATACATTAATAAGTTATATTATTAAAAATTCCCTAAATACATTAATCGTAAATAAACAAAGAGGATACTAAGCATATTTATCGCTCCACTCTAGTATGTGAAGGACCTAACAATTTAAATCATTTATTACAATAGAAAATTGAAACAATAACTAGAATAAATTTGAATACAAATTCATTATTTAATTTCTCGCAAAAATCAACTTTAAAAATTTTACAATTCATATTCTTATTCTTTAAAGCTCATAAAGATTTAATATTCTGGTCACCAAGTGCTCTGATGTTATGAGTTCTTTTTTGGTCGACTAGTCTAAACAATTATCTCGACCATTTATCAAACAGAAGCCACTAGCCTCGGCTATCTATTGCTCCATTGTGGTATGTGAAGGGCCTAACAATTTAAACCATTCATTACATTTGAAAATTTAAAGAATAACTAGAATAAGTTCAAATACAAATTCATTATTTAATTTCTCACAAAAACCAACTTTGAGATTTTTACAAATCACATACTTATTCTTAGAAGCACACAAAGATTTAATATCCCTGCCATCAGGTACTTTGTTGCCACAAGTCCTTTTTTGGTCAATTTGTCTTGACAATTATCCTATTCATCTGAACACAGATGGCACTAGCTTCAGCTAGTTTAAGCAAATATCTCGATCATCTGAACACGTATGCCACCAGTCTCAGCTAGTCTAAACAATTTTCTTGATCGTCTAAACATAGATTCCATTAGCTTTAGCTAGTCTAAAAAACTTTCTCAGTCGTCTAAACACAACCACTACTAGTCCCTTTATTTATAAAAATGTTATTAATGAGTTTCTATGCCTAACTACTAATTGTTTCTTATGGCCTTTCTAAACTCCAATCATCCTAAATATAGAAACATATGTTAAGAGACTCCTCATAGAATTTCAGCCCATTACAATGGTCGGATCAAGACTTATGCTTGTTAGTGTAAAGCTAGTTAGTAGGTGATTTTACGTTAAAAATATGAATTTTCTCATGCCATTCTTGCATGGACTGTATTAATTTATCAACTAAGTCCTAGGGAACATTTTCTCATTCCACATACATTAATTTTTCATTAACATCCTTTATTTCATTTATGAGTTTATTATCGTCCTACAATAACATTATTAGTTTCATCCAGTGTTTACACTAAAACTTTTTCATGTCTTTCTTTCTTTTATACATTTAAACTAATTTAATAATTTCTCTTTTATTTACCATATATTATAAATTTTCAACTTCTAAGGGTTTACATTCTCCCTTCCTAAATAAATTGTCCTCGTAATTTAAATTTATCTCTAACTCTCTTTCCCAAGTCTCTTCTTCTATTTGAGAGTTCTTCCATAACACTCTTGCTAAAAGGAACCTTCATATTCCTTAGTTCTTTTATGTTGTGATAAAGGATCCTTACTAGCTTCATATTTATAATCCTCTTGAATTTCTACGGGAACATGTGAAAGGATTCTGAAAGGATTTAGTTCTCTTTTTTGCTGCAATGACACATGAAATACATTGTGTATTTTAGCCAAATACAAAGACAATGACAATCAATAGGTAACAAGACCAATTCTCTCAATGAATTTTTTCCAAGGTGTGGCTTATAGAAACACCTAGTTACCTACCATAAACTAGGGTTCCACATTTCCTTCCATACAAAGCGTCATAAGGAGCCATTCCTATTGTAGCCTGATAATTGTTATTGTAGGTGAATTCAATAACTGGAGGGGGCCTCCCAATTGACTCCAAATTCTAATGTGTAGGCTCTTAACAAATCCTCTAAGGCCTGGATTATTCTCTCTGACTGCCCATCAGTCTAAGGGTGAAAAGCTGTACTTAAATTTAATTTCATCCCCAAAGCATGTATCCATAAGTGTGAAGTGAATCTGGGTCTTGATCCAATATGATTGATAATGGCACACCATGTATCTCACCACTTCATTTACATACAGCTTCACCAATTTGTTTATTAAGTTTGCCATTTTTGTAGGCAAGAATAATATAGATTTAGTAAGATGATCCACTATAACCCATATGACATCATTTCCCTTTCTTCCTCTAAGAAAGCATAATACAAAATCCTGAGATCTTCTCACTTCCATTCATGTACCAAGAATGGTTGTAATAGCCCCACCAGCTTTTGGTGTTCAACTTTCACTTGTTAACACACATCATATTTTGCTACATACTTAACTATTTCTTTCTTTATGTTTGGTCATCAATAAAATTCCTTTAAGTCCTTATTTATCTTAGTACTTTCAGGATGTACAACGAACCTGGATTTATGAGCTTCCTTTAGTACCTTATTTTTAAGAGCTTTATCATTCGATAAATACATTCGTCTTTCCATTACCACTACCCCATCTCTTGATATCCGAAAAGGAGTTTCAACTCTTACCCTCAATTTACTTCTAACTTTCTCCACTTATGTTTCCCTTTGTTGTGCTTCCAAAATCCTTTCTCAAAACACAAAGCATACTTTTAACTATGCCAATAAAGATCCTTCCTATCCAACTTCTAATGATGTATCCATTCTTTTTAACCCAACCAATTATTTATTATCCCAATTAGAAAGTTCATCTAACATTGCTTTATTCTTACTACTAAGCGCGTCCGCCATAACATTTTCTTTTTTTGGGTGGGTAATCTATCATACAGTTATAATCCTTAATTAGTTCCACCCATCTCCTTTACCATATATTCAACTCTTTTACGACATCAATTATCTCAAACTCTTATGATCTATAAAAATCTAAACTTGGGATCTATACAAGTATTGTCACCATACCTTCAAAACAAATATTACAGCCGCTAGTTTAAGATCATAAACTAGATAGTTAACCTCAAGAGGCATCAACTATCATGATGCATAGGCAATTACTCATCCATATTGCATTAACACACAACCAAGCCCCTTTCTTAATGCATCACAATAAACTACAAGTCCTTCAATCCTTAAAGGAAGGATTAACATTGGCGCGATAGTAAGTCTCCTCTTTACTCTTGGAAACTTTCTTCACACTATTTTAACCATTCCCATTTCACCTCTTTTTAAGTCAACCATGTCAATGGTGTTGCTATGGTTGGGAACCTTTCAATAAAACTTCTATAATACCCCGTAAATCCAAGAAAACTATGAAACTCAGTCATGTTGACATATCATTTCCATTTTGATATTGCTTCAATATTCTTAGGATCTATAAGTACCTTTTCTGTTGATATAACATGTTCCAAAAAAACCACTTTCTTAAGCCAAAATTCATATTTACTCAACTTGGCGTATAACCGATGATCTTTCAAAGTTTACAACATTTGTCTCAAATGCTGCTTATAATCTAGATATGAACTAGAATAGATCAGAATATCATTTATAAACACCATGACAAATTTATCTAAATAGGTTAGAAAAATCGAATTCATCAAATCCATGAACTCTACGGATACATTTGTTAACCTAAATAACATTAGTAAAAACTCATAGTGTCCATATTGAGTCTTAAATGTAGTCTTTGGAACATCCTCCTCCTTGATCCTTATCTAGTAACATCTCAATCTTAGTTATGTATTTGTAAACACCCTAGCTCACTTTAGTTGATCAAATAGGTCATTTATTCATGAAAGTGGATATTTATTCTTCACGGTCACCCTAGCCCAGTCCCATTTTTTTCCTCACAAACAACATTGGAGCTATCTAGGGTGAATTACTTGATCATATAAATTCTTTTTCAAAAACTCCTATAATTGGACCTTCAACTCCGCCAATTCCATAGGTTTCATCTTATAAGGAGACTGAGTTATGAGAGATATCCTAGGTAACACATCAATAAAAACCTTCATTTCCCTCATCGAAAGTAACCCTAACAATTCTTTTGCAAATACATATAGAAATTCCTTTATATAGGAATATTACTTAACTTTGTGTTATCTCTCTTTGGGTCCATTACATAAGCAATATATGCCTTACACTCCTTTCATAACAGCTTCCTAGCAATCATGACTGGGATGACACAAATTGGTATAACTTTTCTTTCTCACCTAAAAATCACTCTCCTACCATTTATCCTCTAGAGAGTTACTATTTTGGAAAAACAATCCATTTGAGCTCTATAGGTACCCAACCAGTCCATTTTTAGAATCAAATCAAAATTATATAATTCTAAAGGTTTCCAATATGCTTTTAACTCTCTCAGTAATACTAACTCGTACCCCTTTATAGACATAATCTATATTTACAGTTTTTCCCAATAGAGTACTAATGATAAACCTTTTTTCTACCTTACTAGGTTTTCCCCAAGTCTTTTCATAATTATATTAGCTACAAAGAAATGTATGACACTCAAATCAAACAATGCATACATTTGTAAAGAATTTATACGCAGTATACTTGTTACTATATTTGGGGCAGCTTTGATATCCTTTTAGTCATGTGATAAACTCGCCCTTATATCTGATAACCCTGTAGTCTTAGCCTCCCTCTATTACCACTAGGTCTTGATTGAGTTGGCCTACCTGGTATGTCTACATTAATAAACTGTTGTTGATTCTAAACCGAATGCCTCTAACCCTGTGTTTCTTTTATGGCTCTATATGGACACTCTTTTTTAAAATGTCTCATCTTACCACAATATTAGCATCCTTGTCCTAGATGCTAAAAATGGCTCCACCTATAACCATCTCTTTTGTAAATGTAACATCAGCTTAGTGAAACTACACAATCCCCCGGATGCATCTGTTCACACCGTATACAAAGAGGATAGGTAATGGTCTTTTGATTAGTAGACCCCTTGTAGAACTAGCCCTGGGGCATGTTTTCCCCTCAATTAATCCTCTACTTGTGCCTTGGTGAGATCCAAATGATGTTCCTCCCTGACCTGTATCTCCCTTCTTTTTATAAACTAGCTGAATTGTCTTCCCCTGCCCTTTATTAGAAGGAGTGGTCTACCAAAACATAGATCAACATCTTCCCTCTTTCCCAAACTAGTCTGGCCATGCTAGCCTTCTTAATACAAGGCCTTTAAAGCCTACACTACCTCTATCACTTTTTAAGTTGTTTTAAACTACAATACAATGAGCCCCTATTTCAAATCCTATCGTAAATTATAACGTAACTTCTCTATCATATCTTTTTCTATAGGGACATAATATGGCGCAAACATAAAAAGGTTATGGAATCTCGTCTCATAATCAAGTATAATCATCTCGCCTTGTCTCAAAACTAGTAACTCAAGTTTCGTCACCCTATAATGGTATCTGGAAAAAAATTGATTCTCAAACTCTGTTTTAAAAGAACCCTATATCTATAACTTTATGTCTCTCCTGAACTGTATCATCTCCCACCAAGATAATGCCTTGTCTAATAATAACTAAGTGGCACACTTTCACATCCTTTGGTACCTTGAGATGACTCGAAGTATTTTCCAGCTTCTTAATCCATTTTCCAACAACTTTTACATTTGTTTTCCCCAACACAGGCCCACGACCTCTCTCTCTCTCTCATAATCCATACAAAGGCAACCATATTATCTATAGGTGTCATGATTGCTGGGGTTGTAGGCACTACTGGAGCTATCAAGGCTACTAGGGTTACTGCACTAAACATTCCCTTAATTACATGGCCTGTCTAGAACTGGTGTCTTACTAGAGTCCAGATGACTCCCCAAGTCTTGACTGGTGAGATACTACTGGTACATGAAAGGCAATATCCTTTAAGGGATCTTCTCTTGCCTCTCCTCAGATCTTGTATATTGAATCCATCCTTGTGCTCGAGAGGGATTTGTCATATACCCTACTTTGTATGAATCATCATGAAATCATTCATCATATATTAATTTCCATCACAATTCCTAAACTCATACCAGGGCTCTGATACCAACTATAATAACCTTAATTTTTAGATGTAAATTTCTATATAATTTTCTTTTTAATAATGTAAAAAACAAAGTAATTTTTATTTACAATACACTGTCAATTTAATGGTTGACCGAATTAATTTGATCCAAAAATTGTATTGGCCAACTTCTCTAATATTCTTAAATCTTTTTTACCGACTAATCAATAAGTGAACTTGTTCCATTGATTGATTTAGACAGTAGATTTTAATTGTTCATTCCATCAAACAGTTGATTAGATCAATTGGTAAATAAATTGGTCAACTGGTTTGAGCAGAATCATACATTTTCATTATTTACCTTTTGAAATGTATTTTCTACTGAAATTTCAAAAGAGTTTACCTATAAGTTCAAGATACCAAATTATCGACATTGTGACCTGTAATACTACACTCAAAATTCACAGACAAAGTCCAACCATCGTAGACCTTCTCCTTTTATTCGACCAAAATCAACCACATATCCTTTTTCATTCACATCACCATAATCAAAAGTATAATATAATGGAAGAAATAATTTGAATTATATTAAAGTATCATGCACCATCATGTAATTAAAAAGCAATAAAAAAATAAGGAAATACATTTAATAATTAAAAACTTACTAATATTCCTAAACTTCCAACTTAATCAAACAAATGTGAGATTAAGCTACATCTTAAATCTTGCATTTATACAAATATCATCCAAATACAAACAAAATAAAATAATAAGTTATATAAAAAAATTCCTTAAATACATTAATCCTGACTAAACAAAGGGGACACTAAGCATAGTTCTTTCTTCACTCTGGTTCATGAAAGACTTGACAATTTAAACCATTCATTACATTAGAAAATTCAAACAATAACTAGAATAAGTTCAAATACAAATTCATTATTTAATTTCTCACAAAAATCAACTTTGAAAATTTTACAAATCATATACTTATTCTAAAAAACACGACAAGATTTAATATCCCGGTCATCAAGTGTTATGATGCCATTAATTCTTTTTTGGTCGACTAGTCTAAACAACTATTCTGGTCATTTATCACATAGATGCCACTAGTCTTATTTATTCCAAACAAATATCTAGATCGTCTAAACACATATGTCACTAGTCTTAGCAAATCTAAACAATTTTCTCAATTGTTTAAAAATAGATTCCACTAGCCTCGGCTAGTCTAAGAGATTTTCCCAATCGTCTAAACATAGACGCCACTAGCCTAGCTAGTATAAATAATTTTTTCGGTTGTCTTTACAAAAATGCGACTATTCCTTTTATTTATGAAAATGCCATTAATGAGTTCCTATCTTAATTTTCTACCCAACTATTACAACCAAAACAGGTGCGTAACTAGCATATTCAATTTCTCCCTTTAGAGGCACCCATCGTCTTTTCCTCCAACTGGTCAAGCAATATGTTGCTCTCATCCATGGGGTTTTCCACTTCACTTCTCCTTGCAAGATTCCTTGCAATTTCACTTTTCATTTTTCCTCGCTTAGATCCTTTCACTCCTCTTCTTTAACTATCTCCAATGGTCTTTGACTAAACCACCAGAAGTTGTTAAATACTGACTTCTTGGTTTTTATATGGCTAATCGGTCATATGTACAACAATTGTTCACAACATCTCATTGATCCCTTGCTAACCCTCCTACAATGGTTGAGCGAGATAGTTTCTACTAGAATCACTGTAGTGAGATGTATCTGAGTGTTTTTATATGTGATAAAAGTTGCAGCCGCCTCTAAACTAATTATTCTAGTGAGGTTTGGAAATAATACCAATCTGAATATTCCTAAAGCAAATGTTTTGCCTTTTTTTTTTAACAAATCTAGAGTCATTCTTCCTCCTTTCAAATACCTCTTCAATCATCTTCCATTTTATCCAAGTAGCACTTTTCTCCAATATCTTATGGAGATTTGGAACTTTGATCAATTCAGCCAATTTAGTTAGCACTTTGTCACGTCTTTGGTAAAAGTAAACTTCGTATAGATTTCGAGGGAATTCAGTAAGTAAACCATACTCTTCCAAATTAGGAAACATGTTTATATTTTTAAAAGTGAAGCACCCGTACTCAGGGTCCCAAAAATGCATCAAGGTTTTAATTGTTGAACTCTACATAGGCATCTTTGTGATTTCCACTATCCTCCCATATTTCTTCAAAAACTCATCCTCGCAGATGCTATTCATGTGTGAGATAAGCTTCTTCAAGTCGTTTCTAGAGCAACTCACATTTTTTATGAGCAATATGGGTCTCTTGTTGTCCCATTTATTAACTTTGTAAAGGTAATATGGGGCCTTAGTAGGTAGTGGGATGGTACTCATACCAATCATTACCAGTCCAAGCACTCAGCAAAGTGTCAAATGGTTTCACGAACTTAAACCCTAACTGAAAGTCATAAGGTAAGTCATTACTCCCTCACCTAACCTGAAGTTCCCATGTACATTCTGAAGCGGTATATCATAAATAAACTAGTGATGCATGAAAACATTCATCCATATCCAACATACATACATGAGTGAGATAAAACATGATAAAACATAAATAAGTAAAAAAATAAAAAAAACAAGCCAAATACAAAAATTTAAACACATCAAATCATATAAACTGCATAAAACACACAAATCCTAGTCCAAAACTGTTAAAAACAGAAAATCTCCAGTGGAGTCACCATTCTGTTGCACGTGTGTGTGCGACTTTGTGATGTCAGGATCAAGGAGTCACCACCTAGTTATTTGGTTTAGGGTACTAAGAGACTAGGGTAGACTCGTCTTATATGAAATTCTAGAGTAAGGGATTGATTGTGGCTAGGAAAGGTATTAGAACCCCTAGCGCTCATTACCGGTAAACTGCATTGTGTGGTCTAAATTTAGGTTAAAGGTATTGATAGGTTCCTAATCGATAGTCTATCTATGGTTTAGAATAAATATTTATTCTTATAAATAAATCTGGCGTTTCGAATTCATTATGGGCTTATCTGCCCAAATAAATTCTTGTGGGAAGAATCCATGTAGGTGTCCTAACAGGGTTCACCTATCCTAGAAGACAAAAGAGTTTTTCAGAACTCATATATTGTGGTAAAAAATACTCCTAATTAAAATTCATGAATACCCGAAATAATTTTAAGAATTGTCAAGTTAACTGTTGGTATTTAAATGGCAGCCTACTTGCAGGGCCAACATTTATACCATAATATTGACCATTAATTCTCATGAATTAAAATTTTTAGGGGTTATTGAAATATTGGTCAAGTTCCCATGGATTCAATAAACTGGTTATTAAATCTAAAAATACAAGCAAAGATATTTTTTGAATTTTTATGTATATATAAAAAATATTAAATCATACCATATGTTCATATATATATATATATATATATATATAAAAGCAAAATATGATTTTTATCTTTTGAGAGGCTTGGCCAAATGCACACCAAATAAAATATGTTTTTGTATTTTGAAATGAGAAATTGTTTCTAGGAATTTTTGAAATTTTTAAGATTTTGACGAAAAGCAGGTATTTTAATATCAGGTCAGCATCTTACATCACAAGTCTACAATCCCAATATTAAATAAAATTGCTACAAAAATGTGTGAGGGACCCACAAAGAATTTTAAATTGTTCTTTAAAATGTTTTTAGAATTTTTAGGAATTTATTTAGGGCGTGTTTGGCAAAAAAAAAACCATTTTTATTTAAAATAAAACTGTTAAAATAAGCCTAAAGGTGTGTTTGTCAAACAATATCTTAGGTTAAAAATTCCACAAAAAAACAATAACCAACCAAACAAATCTTTAGTACCTAACTCAAAACAAAACCAATCAAGTTGAATCGAAAACACTAGTTCAACCTTGAACTAAACTGAAAATCATGGTTTGACTAGAAATTAAAGCAAAACAAACAATTAAACCAAAAACAGATCAAAACTCAAAAAAATACAAAAGCATAATTTTTTTTTAATCTAGATGCATGAATATGTGTTACTAAAGGTTTTAACCCTAAATTATTTGCTATAAATGATAAGATAGCATGCTCATGCCAAAAATTAACCCAAAACAACTCCAAAACAAGAGTCTAAGGTAAAGTTCATGTGAAGAACATGAACCTAAAATCTAGAAAATTTCCTGAAATTGAAGAACTACTGTCAAAACCCATATTTGGCCTTTTAGACCTTTAAATGCACTGCTTTGGTCCTTACAAACCACATTACCTATACCAAGCATAGTTGAATTCAAATAACTAACAAATAACATAAAATCATCAATAACATGCATGAAGTTTTAATTCCTAAAACTGTCAAATCTTATCCAACCTACATCTATGCAATTTGGATTCAAAATTAGTTTCCTAAGCATATTGGTCAAGAACAAGCCATGTAAACCCAAAATAAACAATCTTGCTTCAAAATGCATTAATCAAACAAAACAAAACAAACAAACATTGTTTTATCAAAACTAACCTAACTATAAAGCTTTTGTTATATTAAAAACATCAAACGCACCCTAAAAACAAACATCAAATTGTAGAATCAAAATTAATGCAACAACAAAAAACAAAAACACAACCCTTACTCTTTAAGCACCACCATATTTGCAAACATAAGTGTACACCAATTGATAACCAAAATCTCCTTAAGCATGTCACATCGACACCGCTTATAGGTTAGAAAATATACTTTCAAAACCCTAGAACAACTACTACTTTGTAAGGTTTTGCTTCAACAAACTTAGTGCCCTGTATAAACCCTTGTGCTAGGCTTGTAAATCCTTACAACTAGGTTTTTTTTCTCTTTTTTTCCTTTTCCTCAACTCTGATTTTCAGGGGTCATTCAAAGGGTTTTGCAAGGGTTTTTCATTGTATTCAATCAAAGATTGATCAATCATGGCCCTTTGATTGGAATGGAAGGGTTTTGGACAAAAAAAAACAACAGCTTGAAGCTCTGTACTAGGCTGGTTTTGCAGTGGTGGTTTTGGTTTTAGGAATTTTAGTGGTTTTGCCAAACTTAGAGACCAATTAGTTTTTTTTTTTTCCTTCTGATTTTGAGAGAGAAATACGACCAACCCTTGATAAGAATTTATTGAGAAAGTTTTGATTGTGAACACATGAGAAATTCAATAGGTTTTTCATATGGATGTCACAGTCGTGGCTGACTAGGTTGACCACATTTGAGGCCTCATTAGAGCAACTTCGACATCAAAGTTACCTAAGACCACCTAGAGTTAGTAGAGGAGGTGCACACATTTTATTTGGATCCAACCTTACTCATTTTATAGGTCTGTAGCTTCACATCATTCGTTCAAAGATGCCAACTCGATCAGCCTAAAATTTAAAAATGCAAGTTGATCAGGGACAAGATGTTGAAGACTTCTATAAAAGAATTGGGGTGTAAACGTCCAATTTCATGAGCATGGGTTTGTAGAGGGGGTGTTTCTTAGTTAAATGGTGGTAGTTACAACCCCTGAGGTGGTCGAAAATACCACATTCATTCACCTGAAGATGCTTACCCAATCAACCAAAATTTCCAAGAAAAGAGATGAACAATGGGTGAATGGCACGTTGTCTAGGTTAAACCCTAGAAATTAGGGTTTTTTAATTTAGGATTTGGTCAAATTCAATTTGGTCCCTGCTCTTCCAATTTCTTTTAATTGCACTAGTAATTGTCTCCTAACTTTTAATTACATAAAATTGCACCCCTGTCAAATTCAAATATCAACCTCAAAGTTTAATGTCATTTACAAATGAGTCCTTGGTTTTCAATTTTTTTAATGTCATCCTTAATTGACCACCAAAATTTCAATTCCTTTTCAATATTGCCCTTGATTTGACCAATTTCTACCCCCAAAATTATACGCCACTTATAGGTTGGTTTTTGGTCTTGAAAATTTGCAATACAGTCCATAAATGGCCTCTAAACTTTAATGTTTTTCACAATAAAGCCTTTGATTTAACCAGTTAAACATCTCAAAGTCTAATTTCAATCCCAAAACTTTAATTTCTTCTAATTAACACCCAAATTGACTCCAAAAACTGATTTGTCTTGCAATTAAGTCCTCAATAAAATTAATTAAGCCTTCCAAAATTCTCATTAAGTTCTTACCCACCCAAATTTGTGTTTCTTTACCCCAAATAAAAAAAATATTTTCACCATAGGGTTTTTGTTAATCAGAATTGGATTGCTAATTTTATAAATCTTATACATTTTAGTCCTCTAAATTTTTCATTTGTCATCCTGGTCCTCCACCACCAATCTTGGGCAATCTTCTAGGCTTTATTCATGTATATCCTCTTGTATGTTTTAATTTTTTATATATTTTTTTATGTGTGGTTAAAAATGTGTAACAACTGATATGTGCCTAATTGATTGCATAATCAGGGGTCTTATTTATGATTTCTAAATAATATTTTCATATTACCTCTCCATTATATGCATACATTCAGGGGAAGAAATTTTATTTTCTTAATGCATAAATTATTAATAAAGTATGCTAATTATTTACATTGCTTAAAATGTGCTAAAGTTTCTATATATTGCATTGCAAAAGATAGGGGAAGATATATTTTAATATCTAAGCAATTTATTTATTGTCATCATAAAAAAGGGAGAGATTGTTGACCTTTATAGGCACACATTCATGTTTTTATATATTTTGATAATAACAATAAAATAGAAAATAAAATAATAATATGTTCAGTTAAGAATATGCTTTAAACATGTTTTGTACGAAGAACATATCAACAAGCATAATGGATTTCATGAATAAATCAATTAAAAAGTTTAAGAAAGAAGCAAAGTGAATCTTAGATTAAGTATTCATTTTAGTACTCAAATGTAAATCTTTATATCTTACTTGACAACACAATTAAAATGAACTCACACATTTCACTCTACATGCATTAAAAGATTGATAATAAAATGTAAGATAGATGGTTATTAGAATTTACCTAGGTTAAACTAATAAATCTGGAATTCTACATGAACCGGTCGATTGTTTGGTGTGACCAAATGAATCGATCGACTGTATGAAACGGTCAGCTGTTTACTCATTAGTGATGAATACTTGAAAATTTCACAAGACCCGGTTGACCAATTGGCTTGACTAATTTGAACCAGTCGACCATTTTAGTTGTCAGTGAGATTATAACGGCTATAAACAACTAGTTATTCTTTGGAAAATACACATACACACACACACACATAAATATATAGTTTTTCTAATTGCAAAATTTAAAGGAGGATTCAAACATATATCATATTCAAACTATTCTAATAGCAAAAAAAAAATAAACTACAAAATCATCAATCATTGATCATACTTTAATTTGTGTTATTACACCTTCACATTCTAGCACAAGAGTATTCAATTTCATTCGCACAACACTTAATTACCTTCAAATTCTATAAGTGTTATCTTGTGAGTTATAGAGATATTAGAACTTAAATTGTATTATCCACTCTACTAAGAGAGTTATTAAGAAAAAGAAAATCATTTTTGTAAACCTTTAAGAGTTAGTAAAAAGTCTTGGTATTGGTGAGAAAATTTCACTGAAGAAAAAAATCTTGAAGAGGGCATTTCTTCAAGTGGAAAAAATCTTGAAGAAATGATCTCTTCAAGTGGTGTATAAAGCTTGGTATGGATTCATCAAGTGGTTATCATACTCTTAAACTTGGACTAGTGAAGGAATACAATACTCAAGTATGGTTTGGTACTTGAGGTGTGGATGTAGGATTGCTGAACCACATTAAAAACAATTTCGCAAATTCTCTCTATTATCTCTTTTCTTTAAGTACTTTAATTATATTTTTGGTTATTGTGTTTACTTGAAGTAATTTGCATTAATTATCAAATTTAATGATACACCTAATTCACCTCCCCTCTTAAGTGTTCAGTTGCCTTAATCCTAGAAAAACAATCTGGCATGCACCATGCTTATTTTTTTTTATGTATATAGTAGTCAGATTATAGAAACCCGATGGATTTTCAAAACCTGATCAAGTCAGGTTTGACTAACAAAAATAAATACCCATTCAGGTTTGAGTTAGGTTCGGGTAGAATTTTTAGATTCACGTTTGGATATGGATAGTACAAAACTAGACTTATAAATACTCATTATCATCCCTAGGAACACTTGCCAATATAATAAGAAAATGTTATGATCTTAGTAAAAAAAAAAATTGAAAATTCAATGGTATTTAAAAGAATATCTTAAATTAATTTTTAACCAATCTATTTTAATGGATTGAAATAAAGATTTAGGAAAAAAAAACATGTCAAGTGCACAACATGCATGTTTGGTCCATAAAAAAGAAGGTCTTGCTCATGCGTTAAGCCTCTTTGTTTTTTTAATGTTAAAGTGTGGATGACATGTCATCCACTCTTATTTAAAAAAATATATATAGACAATGCGCCATCTTCTAGTTTAGATTTCAATGACTGAAGAGATCGCTAAAAGTTATTGCAATGATTTTTTTATCCAAAAACTCATTTTTGGTATTTTTATTTAAAAAGACCCTTAGAACCTCAATAAATTAACCCTTCAACCCAAAACATCTCTAAAATAGTTTAAAAAATCAAATCAAGAATTTTTTTTCTTTCGCAACCCAAAACTTCTTCCTCTAAAACATAAAGGGTAAGAAACAACTCAATGAAACTCCTCATTGAATGAGACTCGTAGACACCAAGAACGTATTATTTATCATTATAATTTAGATAACCAATTACTTTCTCTTTTCTCTTTAATTTTTCTAGTGACTCTCTTTCCTCTCTCAAACCTAAGGATCTAATCATAAATAAAATGAAGTTTTTGATCAAAATATATAATTTTCAAATTAAAGAGATCAAAATAGAAATTAAGAAAACAACCAATAGCTTTTTTTCCTAAAACAACGTTGATTGAATGCTAGGCCAAAAAGAGGATTCATTTTTCTCCCACTTTCAATTCTAATCCCCTCATTTTCAAATTTTATCAATAGTAAAATCAAATTGTTTTCACAAAATCGAGCACCAAATAAATTGCAAGATTTTTTTTATGGCATGAAAACCTGATATAAAGTAAAACAAAATAAATTATCAAGCCTGGACTCTAACTAACATAACATATAAAGAAATTTTTTTTAAAAAAAGCATTGTTGTTAACTATAATGTTTTCACTTAATGCTGCAGTGATATATAGTGAAAACACCGCCACATGTTTTAGTTTTTTTTTTAATTTAATAATATAATATAATGGTTGGGCCTTCACAAAAATAAGATAGGACATTCCATGTTGGAACTGACAGTGAAAATAGTGGGAAAATTATAAGTTTATCCTTACTTAAATCGGTATGCACAAAAGATTTGAAGTGTATTTTATATCTTAGAAAAAATGCACATGATACTAACATGTTGAAAGAGTAAATCCGTTAGTAATTCCATATATACGAAAGTAGTCTATTAAATGATGATAATGATGATGATGATTAGAAAATATTACTTTAAAAATAGGTTTCAGAGTTAAAATGATAATAATAATGATAACAGTCACTACCAGAAAATCTACGAATACAAATGAAATCATCAACAGAAAAAATCCGTCGGTATTTTGGGGTGATATTTACCCACCAATTTTATTCCATCATTAACTCCGTCGGTATTTACCGATTGAAATATTCCATTGATAAATACTGAGGGAATTACAGTCAGAATAAAAAGAATTTTAAAAAACCAAAAAGTACGATGACGTGTATTTTTTTGTGGACGCTTTTACCGATGGAATTACAGTTGGATTCAAACAGGAAAAGCCATACAATGACGTGTCACTTTTACCGACAGACTTACTAATAGATTGACAGACAAAACCATTTTGTCGGTATATCCATCGATAATAGTTAATATATGAATTAGCCATTGACCCTCCCCTTCCCTATTTCTCCTTCTTCCTCTCTGCAACTAAACAACCTCCCCCCTCCCAAAAAAAAAAAATCTACAACTAACAGCCCCCTCATTTCCCCCACTTCACTCGCCATCCTTTCTTGACTTTTCCAATCACATCAATAATTTATTGCGGATTTTCTATTTTAAGTAAGTAAGTTGACCATTTTTTTAACTTGAAAAAAATTTTGAATTGTCAATTTTTTTGTTGCATATTTTTTGTAGTATATGAGTAAATTGACCATCTTTTTAACTTGAAAACAATTTTGAATTGTCAATTTTTTTGTTGCATATTTTTTTTAGTATATGTTTTTGATTTGGTGTTTACTTGTTTTATTATTTTTTCTCAAACAAACTTGATGTATAGATACATGGTTTTGTATATGTTATGGTTTGTTTTAGATTTTGTAAAATTATATTTGTTTGTAAATTGTTGAAACTTATATTGAATTACCGACTTAGGTGTGTTGTGATAATATAAATAATGGCTTGTTTAACGAGTTCGTTTTATATTTTGTCAATTTTATTGTTGAGTTGTAATTTTTGTAAATTAATACGTACAAATTTGTATATACGTAGATAATTGATAATGAATTAAGAGAAGTATGAAAGTAGGTTGATTATTATAAGTTCAATAGAAGTCATGAATGATCGTTCATGGATGTACAAGGATTCATCCTAAGGATTATAGAGGATGGATTATTATAATGGAGTTCAGTGTTTTATTAATTACGCAACATTTATTACTAGAAATATTAGTGGAGGGGGTATTAGGTGTTCATGCAAGAGGTGTCAAAATAAAAAGTTTTTCCATCCATATGTTGTAACGATGCATATTCTACACAAAAGATTCATTGAGGAATACCTATGTTGGTATGCACACGGAGAACCATTTGTTCCTCACGAGATCATGGTAAAAAGGATGGTTGGCTTAATTTCTAGTGCTAACAACGTGCATGGAGTTGAAACTGACAACGGTAATCCTTATAAGACTATGGTTATGGATGCGATGAAAATGAATCAAGGTCATGTAAGTCAATATCAAATAGTAGAGAAGAACCTAATGCATACTCGACTAGGTTTTTTGATCTTTCGAAAGATTCTAACAGACCATTATAGGATGACTGCACAAATCATAGTAAATTATCGGTCATTGCACTGGTGTTTACCATCAAGTTGGATTATTGGTTGAGTGAGGCCGGTTATGACAAAATCATCGAATGGGCAAGAAATATTTTACCTGAAGGGAATAGGATGAAAGAAAACTTCTATGCTGCTAAGTCCATGATGAAACCTCTTGGTTTAGGATACTAGAAAATTGACACATGTCCAAATTTCTGCAGGATGTACTACCTTAAAAATGTTGAGCTAACTGAGTCCAAGACATGTGGACATTCCCGTTATAAACCAAGAACTGGCAAGGGAAAGACTCTTATAGCACATAAAAAAAATTTAGATACTTCTCAATCACACATGGATTGCAGAGGTTATTCATGTCACCAAAGATTGTTGAGCACATGACATGGCACCAATCACATGATGCGGTTGATGGAGTGATGGTGCACCTTTACAACAGTGAAGCATGGAAACACTTTAATAGTGTCCGTCTTTTCTTTTCACCTGAATCAAGAAACATTCGTCTTGGGCTATGTACAGACAGATTCAATCCATTCGGGTCATTTATTGCTCCTTATTCTTGTTGGCCGGTTATACTAATGGTTTATAACTTGCCACCAGGGATGTGTATGAGGCCAAAGTTCATATTTTTATCTACGGTCATACCCGATTCTAATAGTCTGGGCCGGAATATAGATGTTTGTCTTTGATCGTTGATTGATGAGTTGACGCAGTTGTGGTCCTCTAACGCGTTGACTTATGATGTATCGATAAAACATAATTTTCTTATGAGGGCAACTTTGATGTGGATTATCAATGATTTTCCATCTTATAGAATGGTTTTTGGTTAGAGCACGCATGGAAAGCTAGCATGTCCATACTACATGAAAAACAACAAGGCATTCACGCTAACAAACGGGGGTAAAACATTTTTTTTAAACTTTCACCGGCGTTTCTTGTCAACAAATCACAGGTACAGAAAGAACATAAAGGATTTTTTTGTTGGCAGAGTTAAAAATGATGTTGCACCCCCGTGTCTTTCTGGTGAAGAATTGTATGACATGGTGTCTGAGTATGGTAAACATTATGTTTGGTTTCCAATCCGGTAAGCAAAAGTTTCCTGGTTTTGATTTGACCCACAACTAGGTAAAGCAAAGTATTTTCTGAGAGCTTTCTTATTGGAAGAATAATCTCCTCCACCATAACCTTGACATCATGCACATGAAAAGGAACATATTTAAGAAAATTTTCAGCACGATCATAGACGTAAAAGGGAAGACAAAGGATAACATCAAGGGCTATAATGGATATAGTGTTGTTTTGTCACCGTAAAAATATGGAGTTAGTTTATACTGGGTCACGGGTCGCAAAGCCTAAAGCAACCTTCTCCTTAGAATGCATAATTACTGGTGTATCAATGGCTGAAGAGTCTGTGTTTTCCCGATGGACATGCCTCAAACATATCAAGGTTGGTTAATTTGGAGGATTACAGATTGTATGGAATGAAGAACCATGACTACCATGTGTTTATGCAAACACCCATTCCATTAGCTTATCGTGATTTATTGCTAAAAGGGATATGGGATGCACTCATATAGATCAGTCATTTCTTTAGAGATATATGCTCCAGCAAGTTGCAGACACAGCATATTGAGAGGCTTGAAATGAATATCGTCGAGACAATATGCAAACTTGAGATGATATTCCCTCTATTATTTTTTTGACTCTATAAAGCATCTACCCATATATTTACCGTATGAGGCAAAAGTTGGAGGCCCGATCTAGTTTAGATGGATGTATCCATTTGAGAGGTTAAAGATTACATATGCAATGTAATCTTCGATATTATTTTAATTGTTTTTTAATTGAAAATATTCGTTTTATTCCATACAGGTACTTGTTCAACCTTTAAAAAAAGCTAGAAAAAACAAGGTGCATGTTGAGGTATCGATATGTGAGGCCTGTATTTTTTAGGAGATATCAACATTTATCTCATATTATTTCAAGCCTTATTTGAGAACAAGAATCAATCACGTACCAAGGCATGACAATGGTAGTGAAGTGCCTTCAGGTGGGAACTTGTCAATATTCTCCAATCTTGGACGACCCGCACCATAAAATGTTGTCAAAGAAAGATATTTGTCAGAATAGAATTCAGACAAGCACATAATTATGTGTTGTTTAACTGCGATGAACTGAGACCTTTTATTCAATAAGTATACTACTTAAACTTTGTTATTAATGAACTGTTTCTTTCATGTAATATCACAAACTCATACATTGTTGAATACCTTTAGGCAACATCATCAATATTTATTGTCTAATAACTCACAACTGATCGAATCTCAAATCTTTTGATTACAAGATGAACAATTTGCGACGTGGTTCAAAAAACATGTAAGTACTATCACAAACTCATTATCTATTTGGATACTTAATTTTGTTACAGAATTCTCAATCACTATTCATTATTGTACTTTATGTACAAGGTTTATAAAATGGGAAGGAATGCTAGCGTTACATTGTCTCTACTAAGTTTGGGTCCTGAAATAAAAGTGAAGTGCTACAACAAGTATTTTGTTAATGGGTACGTGTTTTATACTGAAGAATATGAGCAGGGTAGAAAAGCATATAACAGTGGGGTTGGTGTTAAGGGATCGACTTTCAATGAATTTGAAGTTGACTATTATGGGAAATTAGAAGAGATAATTGAACTGCAATATCATAGCAAACATAATAGAGTCTTTTTATTCAAATGTTATTGATATGACACCACCGACAGAGAAATTAGAGTAGATCTCCATCATGGTTTGGTCAAAATTAATTCAAAAGCTAGACTCCGCAATATTAACGATGTCTTTGTTTTTGCCAAACAATGCTAGCAAGTTTATTACACATACACCCCTTCCTATAGAAAGGATCGTTCAAGAGTTGATTGGCTATCTATATTGAAAACCAAACCAAGGGGTCGTGTTGAGGTTGTTCAGGATGAGAACGATGACTCAAATGTCAGAGATTATGTCTTTCAAGTAAGTTAGTTGGTTGAACCATATCGAGTTGCTCTATCGATTGATTTGGAAGAAAATTTAAAATTTCATGTCTTTGATAATATTTTTATTAATGTTCACACTGATGTGTTGTATGTTGTTCTGAAGTCTAGTGGACAAGCACAAGTCGATGAAGATGACACTGATGTGTTGTATGTTATTCTGAAGTCCAGTGGACAAGCACAAGTTGATGAAGATGATGATAGCAATGTAGAAGATTGCATTGGAGCTGACGACGAGTCAATTGAAGAAGAAGAAGACAATTCTGACTAACTATGAAAACACAAAAGTACTGTAATGCCACAAACGATAATGTAATATATAGTTATCGATGAAATTCTTAACAAATAAGTGTTTATTTTATAATTGTTATGTGAATTGATGTTATTGTGTTGTGCATGCAGCTTTCAATTTAAGTATTTGTAGAATGGATAAATAGGGACTGCAAATACAATATATCATTCAATGTGCAAAACATCAATGGAAATACCCACGGTTTGTGTCTGTCGGTGTATTCCAGAGGCGAAAGGAACTATTCCCCTCTCCCAGGCACTGTTCACTATGCAATACACCGATGGAAACACCGATGGACTCAAACTGTCAGTGTATTCCAGAGGCAAGGGGAACTGTTCCCCACCCCAGACAGTGTTCAATGTGCAGTACACTATTAGAAACACCGACGGTCTCAAACTGTCGGTGTATTCCAGAGGCGAGAGGAATTGTTCCCCTCTTCCAGACACTGTTCACTGTGCAGTATACTGATGGAAACACCGACGGACTCAAACTGTTAGTGTATTGCAGAGGCGAGGGGAACTGTTCCCCACCCCCAGACACTGTTCACTGTGCAGTACACCGATAGAAACACCGACGGTCTCAAACTGTCAGTGTATTCCAGAGGCGAGGGGAACTGTTCCCCTCCCCCAGACATTGTTTATTGTGCAGTACACCAATGAAAACACCGACAGACTCAAACCTTCGGTGTATTCCAGAGGTGAGGGGAACTATTCTCATTCTCATGTCGATGATGGCAATTACTAAGTGCCAGGTTCCCAAGGGAATTAGTGACGGAATGTGAATTTCAATGCCTTATTAATTAATGCATCTCTGACTATGTACTGTTCATATTTTTTACCGATGGAATCGCGAACGGACCGCCAAAAATCTGAAGGGTTTTTTGAAAATTCTAGTGCGAAATGAAAATTTCAAGATGCATTTACCGAGGGAATTGCCGACGGATTAATTTAAAATAATATTATTTAATATTTTGTCAGTGATTCCCTCGATAAATACGCAATATAAAACCCAACAAGGTCGCTGGAAGTTCATTTTTTTCTCTCATTTTCTCTCTTCACTTGCACTAAAATCCTCTCTTAATAGTAATAGAACTTAAGGTTGGTGAATCTTTTGAGTTATTTTCTTCTTATTTTTCTTCTTTTCTTTAGTTTATTAACAATGTATTTTTGTTTTTTTATCACACGTAGATAAACTCTAAAATTAAGAATGCCATTAAGGTAAGCATTTTTCTTTCTTAAAGCTTATATTTGTTTTTGTATTTTTTTTTCTATTTTATTGTCTACATTGCAATAATGTTTTATTATGTTTGTTGAATTTTAATTGTTATTGTTAAATTTGTGGTATAAATGTTAATTGAATTTATAGGATTAAATTTTATTTTATTTTCTATTTTATTGTCTACATTGCAATAATGTTTTATTGTTTTGTTGAATTTTAATTGTTATAGTCAAATTTGTAGTATAAATGTTAGTTGAATATATAGGATTAAATTTAATTAAAAACAATTATTGTCAATTTAGGATTAAAAACATTATCACGTTGGTAGACGTAAATTAAAATCAACTGGTTTGTGGCATATATTTTGTCTATTTGCAGGATTAAAAATTCCGGGTAGTCTCTAGTATAGAGGAGATGCTGCCGAATTTTAAAAAAAAATCGAACTTGATGTGCAAATATTCATCAAATTTATATAGATGCATAGGAAAAAATGAGCACACGATCACAGCTAGTTGTTCTAGCAGCAATGATGACAACAACATGTCATTGGATGCCAATCAAGAAGAGGCACCGACATCGACTCACGACACTGCCTCTTCTAGTGTTGTTCCACAACGTAGAGGCAATGTCCCTTCATAGCAGGATCCATTCACCCACAAGTACGAGGTGCATTGGAAGGACAACCTTTCAATGTAAGTTTTTTTTGCTTTAAGTTTGTTTGTGTTTAACAATTTATGAACAACTAGTATTTCATTAATTTTATCAATTTTTAGGTTCACAAACATTGAGGCCGCTCAGGTAATAACATCGATGGAGATTCCGTTGTTTCAATGGAGTTAGGTTTCCAAACATTCTGATTGAAAACATCATGTCGATGCATGGTTTTCAAGATTTAATGTTAGTGTTAACTTAAAATTTTAACAATTTTTTATGTAAATTCATTTACTTTATTTAGAATATTGATTTATTTTTCAGAAATTATTAATGCAAGGGTAAATTTGAATGGGATAGAGAAAATAACAATGTTGCGAGGAGGGTTTGGGAGAATCATGCTGCAACTAGGTAACAAGGAAAACAATACGATAATTATTTTTTATTTTAATTATTAAAATTTCATTTGTCATTAACTCATAGAATATGTTTGAATCATATAGATTGTGTGATTTTTTAAAAAGGCTAAAAAATGTGCCAAGGAAAATGCTCTGCCAAGTTGGAATGACGTGGCGGTTTGGAAGGATTGCAGACCGCCATACATCCTGGAGGATACATGGGCGGAATATATTCAGTGCGTGATGTCCAAGCATTTCACACGATGCTCGTAGTCCGGTGCAGGGAACCAGAGCCGGCAAATTCACGGCTTAGTTACCACGACACTAGCAACTCTGTTTCTTTTGTTTGGCATGTAAAATTAATTTTAATCACATCTATCTTTAATTAATTTGTTGTTATTTATAAATATATTTAACTTGCAACATTTTTTTCTTACAGGCTACGGCTCTTAGACATGAGCCGAGCTTAATGGAACTTTTTGTAGAAACACACGTGCGGAGTGAAAACTGCCAGAAGAGTGTGCAATAGTTCATCGACAATCGTGTTCAACACTTTTTGGTATGTTTGTTTAACCATTTTCTTTCATAAGTTATTATTTTCTTGAATTTCATTTGATGCTTTTAGTTTTTATTTCCAGGAGACATATAACAACCGGTTGAGGGAGAGATACGAGGACAATCCTTCGACCCAACCAGATTTTGATCCGGATTTGTAGATGGAGACAGGATCATCTAGTGGACCCGATAGAAATCGGGTGTACGGACTCTGCAACATTACGGCCAAGAACTTGCGAATGGCCCGCAGTATCTCAATCATTAGGAGCTCGCAATCAGTATCGAGCACCTAGTCTTAGGAGTTCGTGGCCTTGCAACAACATACAGCTCATCTCACCGAAAAATATGAGCAACTCTCAACGGATTATGAACAACTCTGGCAAATGGTCATGGACATAAGATCATAGATGGGTAGTGCATGTGTGCCCTTTTTAGCCATATGGTTCCGGGAACGACTAGCCTCCCCCTCCTCCTCCTCCAACACTGTTATTGTCTAGTTTAATTTTTATTTGAACATATAAATTTGTAATGAATATTTGAATTTTATATTATTCAAATTTATTTTTACATATTTCAATTTTATACAATTTTATTTTTTTAATTATTTTCTTCTTTTTTTGTTTAAAAGATTTTTTAAAAAAATATTTTTTAATTATTACAGACGGATATACCGACGGACAAAATTCGTTGGTATATTCCAGAGAGTTTGAAACAATTTACTTCATATGCCACAACATCACTATTATATCACAGACGGAATAATTCCGTCGTTTTTTTATAAAGGGTTGGAATAAAATTACAATAAATGCCACTACAAATCACCGACGGAATAATCTCATCAGCGTATTAAAGCAGGTAAATTTTTTTTGCACATATTTTTTATCTATAAAATCATCGGTGTTTTTTTTATTGACAGAAATGACATTACCGACGAACGGTTTCCATCCGTAAATCTGTCGGTAAAACTTTTGCCGACAGAATTTTAGTGTAAATACCAGCATAAAAATTTATTGGTAAAACTGTTAAATCTAGTAGTGATTAATTAATTCTGATTGATAGTAGAAAATATAAGAAAAATTAAACGAAAAGGGCTTGAGAAAACACTAGACAACCTAGATAATCTCCTACATGAAAAATAATAATCTTTTTATTAAAAGTTTCTAGGTTCAGTTCTTTGCAAGATTAGAGTTGTTACGAAAGGAGTGTCCATTGCAAGTCCTTAATTACATCATAAGTCACAATTCTCAAACGCGTATTGATTCTTAAATGGGATCCAAATTCCATCCCCTAAATAATGCATTAATGTTGTCTATTGCCTAGTCTTTTATCGTATATATCCCTATGAAACATCACTTACATTGTTGGCCCACATATTGAGATAATGTTTTGTGGAGTTGTTTTTAAAATACTTTTTTATGTTTTAAAAATTATTTTTAAAACAATATATTTCTTTTATCGTACATATCCCTATATTTATTTAATTTTAAAACAATCTGAATAAAATAATTTTAAATAAAATAACTCAAATTTTTAACAAACATGCTGCCAGCCAAAGAGTTTCTAGACAAGATCAGGATTACTAGTAATTAATAAATAGACTCGCAAATACGATGGGAAACTCTTAAATAATTAATTAATATTATCTTATTAAACACGAGAAGGTGATTCACTCGCCCTTCTTGCTGTTCCTTGTCGTCGAGCTTCTTCGCCATGCAAGTCAAAGGATCCATGCTCGAGCAAATTAAGTGTAATTTCCATAAAATGCTTTAAGTTCACCTTTCTATATTGTTACATTGGACATGGAGGGGTTAGAAAGCGTACCTAAACCTAATTGTGGGGTTTCGCATATCTAAAATATAAATGAAACTATATTTTTGAAAATAATTAGGCAACTCTGTCGGCATGTTGGCCTAGCTAGACCCCCCAGAATAGGAAAAAAAAAATAAAAAATAATAACACAAGTGAAAGGGCCTTGAAAGGCACTCCTACCCTTTGTGACAAACACTAGCACTAACACCACCACCACCACCAAACTGCCATTATCGAAAAAGCAGCCTTAAAAGCTGGCCTTGCAATCCTTCTCTTCACAAAGATTTGTTTCTCATAAACATCTAAGCACCATATCTACAAGGATTCTTAGCATCAAAACTACCGATAATTAATTAAGATGTGGCACAAGCTGGCCAGATTGAGGAGGAACGTGCAAAATATTAGGAAAAGCCCACGAGTAGCCGATGAGAGCATGTTTGGAGGCATGAATGGAGCCGAGTTTCCAATCCTTGTGCGTGATATGAACAGAGCACAAAGGTGGAATAGTCTTTCTGCTCTATTCAGAATTGTTCTTGCACCATTTTCTATTCTTTCTTGCTCCTCGCAACCTCATGTCAATGGCGCTGATGGTCTTTGGGTGACTGGTGAGTTTGCTCAACTATCAGAGATGAATCATCTCATGGTAAATGACAGCATGCGCTATGCAATCTTGATGTAGACATGTAAGTTGGCATTATTTAATAGTTGGCTTAGAGGGATTGTATATATGGAATGCAAATTTTGTCCACATGCAGTTCTTGGCTTGGATTTTTAACAAAGTTTTTTTTTTCTTATAGAGAATGAATGTGATCCATGTAATTTTATTTTTATATTTTGTCTTTTAATATGCTAATAGATATTGCTTGTTAGAGGAGAAGTACAGCTATGTATCCTTGTATGAGTAGAGTTTTCGATCCATGAATGATGTTATCAGCTGGTTTTTCCATGGCTTCCAGATCAAGTTTTGAGAAGCAATGAGAATCACAAATCCATTGATGAACTTCTCATTATATATATGGAGTTTTTGTTTATTTGAATACAACCAGTCATTTTGCAAACGGGCCATTCATCCACTTTAATTTGTCTAAATTAACCATAACAATTTTAAAGTGGATTTTTTTTAAGAAAAAAATATATGAAACTGGTAGCTAGTGGAGTTTTTGGTATAGTATCTTATAATAAACAAAAAACTTGGTAGTAGTACTGATCCTCTTTTGACAGTCCTTGATTGTGTTTGCTGCGTTAATATTGTATAAGCTGGAATTGTGCTTGCCATCTGAGAATATATATATATATATATATATATATATATATATATATATATAGTGGGGGGGGGGGCCTCGAGACATTTTAATTTTTTTCATTGCACAGAGATGTGCTTTATTACAGTAATTAAGTGTTGAAAATTTACTCTTCACATACGTGGAAAGAAAAAAATATAAAGCTATTATTTTATAAAATAAAAAACAGAATTATCAATTTATCCTAATATAAATCCTGCAGCCGATGAAACAGAGAAATAAAAACAAGTGCTCGGGCTCCTCCTCAAGACATTTTAATTTTTTTTCAGTGCCCAGAGGTGGGCTTTATTACAGTAATTAAGTGTTGAATTTACTCTTGACCTACTTAGAAAGAAAAATATATAAAGCCATTACTTTGTGAAATAAAAAATAAAGGGATCAATTTATCCTAATATAAATTTTGTAAAATTTTTCTATAGAAAAATAAAAACATAAATTACGAGCAAAATTTTTCTATAAAAAAATTAAAATAAAGTTACAAATTAATTTATTTTTCATCAAATAAAATAAGGTAAATTTAAAATCTATTTTTGTTTTATTTTGAGATGTTTGTTAATAATTTGATAAGATTTTTTTATAATTCTATTATTTTTGCTTTTTTTTTTCTCAGATCTGCTAGTTCTACCAATTGTTTTTTGAACTCTTGTTATAGTGATTTTTTTTCTAATTAATTAGATATATTTTATTGGTTTGTTTTGATTATGCTTAGATTTTTTTTTATGTTTTGTTTTTAGCAAAGCCATCAAAATTATCAATTTTTTCGTACGATATATGTTTTGATTTTAGGTTGAACCATGAACAAAATAAGAAGTATTGTTTTTTTTTGAAAAAAAAGAAAAAATATTGATAACTCACAGCCTAGTGAACCAACTTCATTGTGTAATGTTGAAGTTTTGGTTGAGCAGCTCCAATGTGCTTCAGTTTACAAAGAACCTGCGTTGATTAGTGAGCAATCTCTTACTATAATCGACATTACTCATTTAATTAGAGATCCAAGTAATCGTCCTCAAATTTGGGAATACCCGGTTAATCAACAAGATGAAATTCGAAGGGCATACATGAATCTGAGGCCATATCAACTTTTAATGTCTGAATATCCACTGACTGGTAAAAAACATCCTCGTCGATTTCAATCTCATTGGTTCAAAAGTTATCCGTGGCTTGAATATTCGGAGAAAAATACTGCATTTTGTTTCCCTTACTATTTATTTCCAAGTAAACCATCTGGAAAGTCAGGATCAGACACGTTTACTGTTAAAGAATTTAATTGTTGGAAGAAAGTTAATGATGGGGAATAGTGTGCTTTTTTTACTCATATGGGAAAAGGTCCAAATCCAGCTCATAGATTTGCTATCAGGTGCTTGAAAAATTTGAAAAATCAGTCATGTCATATTGAGAAGGTAGTTAAGAGGCAAACTACTCAAGAAATTCTAAATAATCGATTGCGTATTAAAGCTTCAATGAGGATTGTTAAAACAAGACTTCGCAATCGGATGGAGGACGATTTTCTTGTAAATTATTTTATTGTCTATATAGAAAAAGAAATTGCTGAAAGATTCATAATTGATATGATAATGGATGATTTCTATTCTATAAAAGAACGACGAGCACAATTAAAATAAATATATAAGAATCATTCTTTATTATTTTTTGCTTTATTTCAAAGTTTATCAAACATAAATAATGCTTCGCTTTAACTAATATTTCTTATATACTTTGTATGTTTATATTTGATAGGTATAAAGACCAACAACATTAAAAGTGATAGAAGCGAAGAACCGCTTTAAGCCTATTGGTTCCGTTCAGACAGATCTCAACTAGAAATCTCTACATTATGAATATGAAATTAACTTCATTACTTTGACTCAATTTGGTATTACTCCAAACCTTTTACCTTATAAAAAGGTCATTATATATTTATAGTAAGTTATTTGAATAAAACTAAATTATGCAGGTTTTGTTTTACAACTCATGTATAATAAATTAAAACAAATATTATATCTTGTTATATTAATTTTGGCCCCCTCTAACAAATAATCCTAGTCC
>Ga0325411_1000593_pt1 | contig 38141 bp, 22 predicted proteins | sample PopdelMetagenome_13_FD_206181 | JGI IMG/M metagenome (GOLD analysis project Ga0325411, IMG submission 206181) | Populus deltoides microbial communities from Bellville, Georgia, United States - Xylem-PdIQD-R4 | ecosystem: Host-associated > Plants > Phyllosphere > Stem > Wood/Secondary xylem...
TTTAAGGAAGAAAATGAGAAGCCAGAGAAACTTTTTTGCGGAGAGAAACGGTTCTTTAATGTGGGGTCCAAGAAATTTAATGCAAGCACGATGTCACGTTTAATTGAGTTTTCCTTAAAAAAAAAAAAACCCTTAGTTCGTGGGAGATAAAGATTTGACAAAATAATTAGTACGCGGGCAGATCAAAAGTTGGATTCAATCCTTAAAACAAAATAAAAACACATGGATGATGTTAAATTTTAAATTGAAAAGTAAAAAAAATATAAAATAATGCATCAAAAGCTTATTAACGTGTTTAACAAAATTAATAAAAGATTATATTTAAAAAATATTAACTATAAACAAAGACTGGAATTTAATGTAAATAATACAAATAAAACAAAACAAAATCCTGCATTGTAGCTTATTCAGCATAAAAAAATTCAATTCAAAATAAAATAACTTCTTATTAACCTTTGTTTTTATATTTGCATGACTTAATGTTAAACTCTTGCTTAAACGTAAAACAATAAAATATCAAAGGAAAAAATCACTATAAAAAAAATTCAGTGAGCAAAAAATAAAATAAAATTGAGGTGATAAAAAAAATTCAAAGTACGCAGTAAAAAAAAAACCTAGGGATGCAATTGAAGAAAAACTTAAGGTGTTCATATGAACATTGTTTCCACCTCAAGTTTTTCAATGTATACTATAATAGTCTTATTTTTGGATGGTTATATTGATTTTCAATATTTTTTTATATCCTTAATTAAGGTAATGTTATATTTATAAAATGAAAAAAAAATCAATTTATTATTCAGTTAACCTTTTCTTTTTAAATCAACATAATTAATTATGTGCACAATTTAATATTATATAAAAAATAACAACATAGTTGAAGGAGTTAGGGTCACCGGGGAGAGAAATGTAGAAGAGGAGAGCAAGGTAGTTTTAAAGAGGGAGAGAGGTCTCGTCTATGTGATTTTTTTTCAGAGAATTTTCTCATGTTTTGCACATGATTGACATATCCATAGAGCTTAAAATTATTTTTAGTATAATATTAAGTCATGCATATAATTAATTATTTAGCTAATTACTTTTGAAATTGTTATTAACACAAAACTTTTAAAGTCTCTTGCACAAGCAGCGTTATATAACCATGCCATTAGAGCAAATTAATCTTCTCCTTGGCGGGGATTATCCTCCATTTAATTTCTTTAATATTGGCATGGATAATATAAATTGATTTCTTGTTCTAGTTGAGTTGATGAGCAAAAATAACTTTTCGAGGACCCGCAGGATAGGAGAATATAAAGGATAGACATGAATATATGCTCAAAGTAGTTAGCATGGTAGAGCATATTTAATATTACAGTAATAATTGTTTTTTATGGTGTTTTTTATCTGAAAATATATTAAAATAATATTATTTTTATTTTTTTAAATTATTTATTTTGTTGTGAATGAGTTGGTATTCTGTGATGTGGAGGTGGGATTCGATTCTGAACAATGGGTATGAATTATGATCTCTCTTTTTCCCTTTAATTATTTGGTACTGTGATTATAAGAAATTAATGGTTGGCTAAATATTAGTCAAATATCCTTGCCTTTATTCTGTGTCGTGTTTTATTCCTTTTTTTTTTTAATCTCCTTTAATCCCGGCTTCACATCTTATGCCATGGTGTGATCAAGTAACTAAGTAGAAAATAATTTCAAGAATTTACTTACTATAAAGTGATCATTTGGTATTGGTAGTGTGCTGCAGAGACAAATGCAAAAATTTGAAAAAATAAGTTTGTTTTTATGTTTTAAAAATAATTTTTGAAAAAATTTGAATTTGAATTTTATTTTTTTCTTTGTTTTAAATTAATTTTTTTACTGTTTTCAAATCGTTTTGATGTTTTAATATATTTTCAAACGAAAAATACTTTAAAAAACATCCAAAATCTTCAATAATGTCCATTGAAAGCTCAAATCTTATCTACTAATGTCTATAATTGATGATTTATTTCCGTCTCCATGTATGATTTTATAATTACCTACCATCTTTTCATTTTTTTTGAATAAAATAGAATAAATAGTAACGAAAATATTTTATTCTCTTAGATCAAGTATTTAAATTAAAATAAATAAAATAGAATTTATTATAGTAAAAAAGAAAAACACTCTCTCATTCCTAGAATAAGTGGTCATTTTGAAAAAAAATAAAAATTATAAATCAGGAAAGATTATAATTTATGCTCGACTCATAGAAAATTAGTAAACCTATGCTGTGAAAGGGGAAAAAAAGATTTTGTTTTTCTAATTATTGAAAACATATATGTATAATTCTTGTGATTATCGTTTTTTTCGGAGTCGAGATTGCATTGAAGTTTGTTAGCAGAGTTCTTAAGAAAAATCAAAGAATTCTATTTTTGGAATCGATTGCTGCCTTAAATAAAAAAAAGAAAGAAAACATTACTCCAATCATTGTCTTTTTTTTTTTTTTTAAATGTGTATGTTCAGAACAACTTGCATATATTTTAACTAATTTTACAGATCTTAAGGTTCACGATCATGTAAGTTTTTAGTAATTATAAAGTTTATAAAACTCAAACCAATAACGCAATTCTAAAACCTGATTATTTGAAATATCTAAAAATTATTTATTTATTTATTTACTTACAACTATAGCTAGTACTCTATAACATAGAATTCAACTCATATATCCCATAAATCAACAAGGACTGCCTTGTTTTTCTTTTGCTGTCGCAGCATGCCTAAGCCCTCATAGCTTGTAAAAAATTTAAAATTTTACAACAACAGCTAGTACCCTATAATTCAGAATTCAACTCATATGTCCCTTAAATCAACAAGGACTACGTTGTTTTTCCTTTGTAGTTACATCATGCCTAAGCCCTAATGGTCTTAAAAGTTCATCATGAATTGGAAATTGATGGCTACATATTTTTATTTATGCTAGGAGCAACAGGTGGACACCTACTACGATTTGATTGGTGTTAAAACTATTTAACTTATCAAGGGCATCCTAGATTTTATTGTGTAGTGGTTAATACAATACCTAATTAAGTATTTTTACTATAGAGAATTTGATGGTGTAGGGGCAATGCAATGCAGTCCCTGTTTTGGCTCATCGATTGAATTATCATTTTGTTAATTTTTATAAAAAAAATTTTAAATTAATTTTTTTAATATTTTAAATCAGTTTAATAAACTAATTTTAAAAAACAATATTTACTATCCTTCAAAACATCCCGTTATGTAAGAACATAACTGCACAACCTCAAATTATTGTGTTAATTGAAGTGGTTTGTTAGTACCTTGAGAGCGTTTGGAGACATGGACGAACTCGTGTTTTTAAAAAAATTCAATTTGTTTTATTAAAAATTAATTTTTTATATATATTTTAAATTATCTTGATGCGCTGATCTTAAAAATAATTTTTTTAACAAAAATATCATTTTAATATATTTTAAAATAAAAAATATTTTTAAAAACAATCATAATTACACTTACAAACAAACCCTTCACATAACATACTAATAGAAACACGATATTCACTTGTACCACTATGTTCGACTGGTTGATTTCTAGGCCTTAAATCTTTTAGTATATTTATTTGTTTTAAAAATACTATTATTATTATTATTTGGAGAAATTATTTAATAATCTTTGGTAAAATTGAAAGTGAAACTTACTGTGTAACTATCAACTCTCAATCTCTAATATATATATATATATATATATATATATATTTTTTTTTTTTTATGGAATTTGTAATTTTGACATGTATATTTTATTGAGAGAAAAAACTAGTTTTGATATGAAAAACTAGATTCTGATTGTAAAACTAATCAAACAATGTGAGAATTTCAATATTGCTTAGTCAACCATCTTATTTACCTCTCAATACCGAAACAAATAGTTGTAAATTGATCGTTGTCTCAACAATTCTTTTTAATAATTTAAATTTGCAAAATTGAATATATTTTTTTATATGTAGAAAATTAATCTATTTTTTTCATAGATAATTAATCTATCTGTTTCATATAGAATCTACTCTAGAAAAAAAAAAAGAGGTATTTTCTTACCTAAAATTGCGATAATTTTATTTTAAAAAATAGCTTATAATATTTTGGATTTGCAGCTAAAATTTAATGTTAGTGATCAGTTGGCCTATTTGTTTTTGAGTTTCAAAAGCGTTTTTTAAAAAAGTAAAAAAATTTTGTATTTGCTTTAAATTAATATTTTTTTAGTGTTTTTATATCATTTTTATGTACTGATATCAAAAATAATTTTAAAAAATAAAAAATATATAATTTTAATATATTTATAAATAAAAAAATACTTTAAAAAACAACTATCATTTAAAAAAAGAAAAACCCCTTTAAATCGCTATTCACCTTTAGAATCTTCAACATATATAGGCAAGCATGAAAAGGATTCCACGTAATGTTTGCTACGTGCTTTCCTAGCACTAGACTTCAATAAATAATAATAAAAATAAAGAGCCTAGCAGCTCATCAAGGCCATCATGTGCTCATGCTTCAAGCGAACATAGCCAACATAGGTACAAATGTCACCGTGTTGTTCGCATAATGTATCTGTATTTTTATAGGATAAAGTCTATATATATAACTCGATATCGACATGGTATGGGGCTTGATTGGACCACCTCAACACTGTAAGGAACAATAATTTAATTAACTATTCAAATACTTTATGGATTCTTACACAAATCATATAATAAACATCGTGCATCGACTATACTTTATGTGTAATCTCCTCATTGGAGTTATTTAGCCATGCTGTCCCTTTAGGCTAGGGTTCATGCACCTCTAAGCATCCCTTTCCCTAAGGTAAAAGCATAGTTACAATAACCAATTCCATTTAAAATCTGGCTTGTCAGGTAGGCTTTTATTAAAAAAAATATATATATTTTAGTATTTTTTTAAATGTGATATTATTTTAATAAAAAATATTGGTTAGACGTAAAATCTTTTCAGGCTAGGTTTTGAGTCGGTGAATCACTTGTTAAATAACTATCTCAATCCAATAGTTTAAACTGTTAATTGAGGTCCCGAGATATGATTTATATTATCCTCTAACACATCTCCTCCAGTGAAAGCTCTTTGAGCTTGAAACTTGCACAGACTCACACTATCTTGTGCTTAATTTTTATCAAATAAATGAGGATGATGAGATTTGAACTCGTGACCACTTGGTCATTAAAGCTCTGATATAATATCAAAAAATCATCTCAACCCAATAGCTTAAGCTGTTAGGTAAAGTTTCAGGATATAATTTATATTATTTTTTAACATCACTAAGTTAATTTATTGTGTTAGGTCGAGTTTTATAAAAATTATTAAAAATAAAATTGATAATCTAAAAACTCATAAATTTAAAACATCATAAAGTTTGTGGATATAAAAAACGAAGACAGAAATTTAGAAAGAAATACATGCAAATATGCATAGGAAGCACCCGATGGTTGAGTGAGTGGGACATCCACGCGAGACAATGGGGAGGAAAAGGAGTGCTGAAGGGCAAGGTGCTCTGTGAACCTTTTGCTCGCTGTGGTACTTTTTATCATATCTTTGATCTTTTTGTTCCGTTCTTGCAGAGGTTGCAATCATGGATACCTCCACATTTTGATGTGGATATGTATATTTATAGTCTTGATCTTCAACTTGATAATTTCCTATTTATCCATTAGAGGAATTGTTTGTTTGTTTGTTTGTTATTAGTTGTTTTTAATAGTATTTTGTATTTAAAAATAGATTAAAATATATATTTTTTAATATATTTTCTTTTTAATATTATCACATTAAAGCCATTGAAAAACAATAAAAAAAAAGATCTTGGGCACACCTCCAGCTCCAAGCAAGATTGCCTAATCTCCTTGTCTAATGGAACTTGAACAACAAGACTGGCGGTGATGATTTTCTTTCTTGGGAGGTGAGCTTTGTGAAAAAAATATTAAAAGCAAAAAAAAAAAAGATTAAAAAATTAACACAGAGATTGACATTTTGGCATTGGAATACCAAATCTTTTGATCTTTTCCTTCTAAACACAGTGACTACTTTGAGGGTCCCTTTTCGAGTTGTTATCATTGGGCCACATTTCCTGGGCTAGATCCATGGATGGATGGGGTAGGCTTTTCGATTTGAGCCCAATTGTGAGCCCTGTCACATTTCCTGGCATGATCATTTGCTTTTTTCTTAATGCTGGTTGTTTGTATAATATATTTTTAATAAAAGAAAGAAAATCTTATTTATGATATATAATTTCAATGATAAATACACCCACTTTATTGCATGATATAATAAGTTTGGGTTATATGATATTATAATTATAAAACCTGTCTGATTTAGCGAGTTAATTTGATGATATATTGATTTCGATTGAGTTTTATTTAAACTATTTTAAAAAATAAAATAATATTTTTTATTTAGGTTATTATAATCATTAATGTTTTCCAATATAATATACAATGCTCTCATCATTAAAAAAAAAAATGCAAAAAAAAAGAAGAGAAAACCATAGCAATGAAACAATGCTAGACCAAAGCTTGGGCTGAGTAGATTGATATAGAACAATAAAAATAACAATGTCTCATTTATTTTAAAATTAAAATAAAATTATTTTAAAATTCTTTTTATAATAAAATTAGGTTTTGATTGGTTTAATGGTTCACCTGTAATTTTAAGTTAATCTGATTGAATTTTTTTAGACATTTTATGTTTGGGAATGTGGTTGTAGTTGCTTTTCATTCTAAAACATATTAAAATAATATATTTTTTTATTTTTTAAAAATTATTTTTGACATCAGTACATCAAAATGATCTGATAACATAAAAAATATATTAATTTGAAGCAAAATAAATTTTTTTTAATTTTATTCAAAAATATTTTTAAAACATAATACCAAATACTATTGGGGTTGGTGGAACAGATCCAGAGTTGGTTTTAATAAATATAAGGAAAAACAATTATTAGATACCACACGCACTTGCCATGTATATCTAATTTAGCAAGAAATAATGTTGTTGAAAATATGGTTTGGATGTTGTTTGAGGTTTTAGTATTAATTGTTTTTAAAATATTTTTTATTTAATTATTTTTATATTAATATATAAAAATGATTTAAAAATATTAAAAAAATAATTTATAATTAAAAAATAAATAAATTTTAATAAAAAACAGTTTAAAATTCACTTTCAGAAAACGCCTTTAAGACGAAGATAATTTCCATCGTTGGACCATCTTAGCTGGACAACCATATCTTGTTAAACTCCATTGCTTGTCTTCATTAACAATGTCACATTGTCTATGACAACTGAAATTTTAAAATTTTTCCTCAAACCAGGCACCTTTCTTGTTGTTTTGTTCTTTAAGAGAGAGGGATAGGTGGTTTTGGTAAGTAGCTAAGATCGAATTCTGTTTTATGGTTCACTTTCTTGCGTACTTCATTTTTGTTTCTTTATATGTTGTTTGCAGCTTAGAGAGAGGGAGGGGATTTAGTTTGGTGTCTAGGGAGAGATAGAGATGATGAATCATGAGTACTGTCTAGTTATGGATGCATGGATAAGGGAAGCACAAGAGGCAACAAAGTTGGTGGAGGACATAGAAAGCAGAATAAAGAACAAAGACTTGGCCGAAGAAAATAGGCTCAGAGACATTGCTCAATCGAAGCTAATTGAAGCTGGAGTCAAGCTTGATCGCCTTGAATCACTCCTTCATAACCCACCTTCAAAGCCTGCGTTGTATGTTCCATATCTTTCACATCTTGCCCTTATGAGTGTTTCTCTACTTTATTTTGAAACAGTCAATAATTTCTGTTTCTGCTAGTGTTTTACTGCTGTTTATTGATCTTCCATCTTCAATTTCTCAAGTGTTCGTCTTCTGATGCTTGATATACTTCACTGTATCATTGAGCGATTAGTCCTATTTTCTTGTTGCCTTTTTGTAATTTGAGTTTCTGTGAATTACACTTTTGTAAAATGAATTAGCATTTAAAGTGAAAAAAATAAAAAAAAAATCATGGATCTCATGAGTCAAATGGAAGGGAAATCAGCAATTATTAGTGGGTTTGAACTGAAAAGACTTTTCAGTTTTTCCCAAAATAAACTGCTGTAATCTGTGTAACAGTTGAAAGCGTTCATCAATCTAGCACTCAATAAGCTTCCATAAAAGTAAATAATCTGTTGCAGCAGTGGTTTTACAGAACTAAAGAAGATTCGGAATTTCGATGGAAAATGATATCGGATTTACAGCTAAGAACACGAGCACTGGCTCTCCGTCTCTATACATCAACAAAGAGGTACAGTTGGTTTCATGTCCTCATTCCTCTTGAATGTTAGCTGCAGAAAAGTAAGGATCAATCTTAAATTGGTTTGATCTTGGTATGTGCATACAGGGCAGGAGGTTTTCTGGTTTCAACTACCACTGGAACCAGTAGAACAACCAACAGCCTTGATCAAGGTAATACTTTAAACTTTAATGTATGTGGTCAAGCATATAAATCTCATGTCACAGCATTGCTATTCTGCAACTTCAGTGAGAATAAACATACCGAAAACTTAGTGTTATTACCTGGTTATTTCTTTTACTGTAAATGATTGGTTAACCTTAGCCCTGGATTCCTTCATAACAAAACTGGGGCACCCAAAAAGGTACTCTAAATATATTGGCATCTATGATCAGATTTATGAGGAAAGAGTTGGCATGGTACGCTCTGGGGTTTATCCAATCATTTGATCCATTAAGCTTCCTTCATGCATTGTCTTAAGTGGATTTGTAGCACTTGCCAGTGACCCAAAACCCAGATATGGTAGGTATTTTGCAGGATCAGGCTTGAATCACCACAAACTATTTAACCTTTAGGAGTAGATTTATTCTCCTCGTCAGTAGCTTTCAAGTTCAGCTTGCGGACTGCCGAGACACATCACAATGACTTCCACTTTGCTGTGTTAATTTTAAAAATCCCAACACAACACACACTACACACTAGCGTGCACAAAGTTGGCGATTTTGATGCTTGAGAGGTCTTGCTTTTTGTGCCTTAAAGAAAACAAAATGGTGAAATGGAAAATTTTTTAGCTAACATGTCCATGGTGTCCTGCAGATCAGAAAAGGAAGTTGCACTCCAAATTCGATCCAGAGCTGCTCACGCTGCTTACTGTAAGTATTTAAATACACAATTAGATGTTCCTAATATTCTCTTCTCATTAGGCTTTTGACACTTTCATGCTGGTTCTGCTCCTCCTTGCAGTCAGAGGATACAACCCAAGATCAAGTGCAGGTACATTTCTTGAATATTCATTCGAGGGTGTTCTACCGTTCAAATCTCCATTATTTTCTTGTCATATTATCATCATCATTGATATTTTCTCTTAATTTTTGTGGATAAGCAGTTCAAGAATTCTGGTTCTTTTATTTCAACAAGTTTAATCAAGAAGGTGTGCTGGACCTTCTGTTTGATTCTTGGAGCAGCTGCACTGCTATTTGTCTTGGTTATAATCTGCGCAGTAATATAATCTACATACTCTGCCTATTGGTTTGCTATTATAGTTTCCTCTTTACAACTTCGGAGCTGCAAGCTTTTTCATCCTATCAGAAAAGTCCCAATATTTCCTTCATGTAATTGTTAATCGTTTGACATTTTAGAATCGAGGAGCTCTTTTATGGGGGCATGGAATGTATAGTAACATCGATAAGAATAGGAAAAATTATATCATTTATTAAAACTTCAGTCATTGTTAAAGCTGTCAACCATTCTAATGCCTTTGAGAAGCATGGTAGGCATATGTCAAAAGGAGATTTTGTAAACTATGTCAGAAGGTAAATGCTGTGAAGACTAGCCTGGAAAGACAGGTTGTGAATTTGAGATGGACCACGCGTTAAAGCAGAAAAAGAGTTGATTACGCTAGGTGGGGAGTGGTGGTGGTTGAAGGAATTGGAGTTTTCCAGCAGCACTTATCGGTTGACATATCAGCCAAAAAGTACTCTGCTGTCTGCATATCTTCACAGAAGCCAGCACCGACCTCCTTGAGAAAGAGTCCAGGAGATGAGCATTTTGACCAAATTATAGAAGAAACGTAATTCAAAAACCTGAGCATCTGGTCGTGGTACGCAAATTTACCACATAAGTGATTCTAAGAAATCTTTGAAGCCTTCGAGAAACGGCAGAAACTTGAAACAATTTGCCTAAACTAAAGAGCTTCCTGCATGTGGGGAAACAAATGTATATTTTGGATTGCAATTCAATTATAGAGAAAAATCAAATACCATAGATCAAAGATTTTGAATAATTGAAAATTGTAATTTATTTTCATAATTGTTTGATTGTATTTCTATTTATACTTTTTATTGGTTGATTTTATGTTGTCAATAAAGTTTCTCTTTTTTAGCAAACATTTTCGTGTGTGTGTACATAGTAACCAGGCCTTAATGCAAGTCCTTTTTGGCTCTGATACCACCTGCAGTTGCTCTTTTGTGTGGATATAGGTTCTTGGTAGTCCAAAAGCCAGTTAGAGATGAAAGGCCTACATCATCACAGATGGTTAGCTTGAGTTAATGTGCTTTCATTATAAAAAGATGGCTAAAATAATGCGCACCTAAGTTTCATCGTTGGTCGTTGATTCTTATTTGAGTATTGAATTATCATTTGATGAATCTATTTATTGATGTATAATATATCAAAGAAATATCTTAACTTAATAGTTTAAATTATTAGGTGAAGTTTCAAGATATAATTTATATTATTCTCTAACACAACCCCTCAAGTGAAAATCCTTTAAACTTGAAACTTGCACAAACCCATATTATATTGTGCATAATTTTTATCAAATAAATAGAAATGGTGAGATTCGAACTTGTGACCGCTTGGTCATCAAGGCTCTGATACCATATCAAAAAATCATCTCAACCCAATAACTTAAACTTAAATGAGATCTCAACATATAATTTATATTATTCTCTAACACAATTTTCTAATTATTTACTCTTATTTTTTTTTATTTAAATAACGAGGTCCCGGCTTTATTCCCGTCATCCCAAGGTCTAGAAGTAACCTCGTCATCCGTTGTAAAAATTGCGCAATCTTTGTATCGCGAAGGACCTGGCAAAGATCCCTTTAGACCTGATCAGAGGACACCTGTGAAGAATTTCTTCCTTGCTGGTTCATATTCTTGCTGCTGCAGGTTTTGAGATGACAAATGGTTCCTTTCTCTTGCTCTCAGTTTCTCTCCTAGAGCAAGGAAGCTGGCCAAAGAAACAGATTCTTCTCTTGAAAATCTGTCACCAATTCACCATTATGCGTGTTTTCTCTAGCATTCCTGCCTAGTCGAGCATGAAATCTTCCGCCGAGCAAAGAGTGTAAAACAGCAGCCTTCACTAGCATCAAATACGCACAAAACAGTGTCCAACCATTGACACAAATCACAATAGCTAGAAATCAACATCAAAAGAGTAAAAAGCTTCAAAATTGTTCAAAACACAAAGTTGATTTATCATTTTTAATGATTCTTCTTTACATAACTGCACATCAACATCAAAGGGCAAAAAACCATCATCCAACACACAAAAACATTAAACACCCATAACAAAGTCATCATTCAAAGCTCAAATCACACACAATGTCTTACTTTACTAACTCAGACCCATCCCTTGCTTCCTTCTCAATTTCACTCTTAGCAAACTCCATCTCTTCATCAAAGAAGATATCCCATTTCCCTTCCCACTTGATAAAAAAACTCATTATCCTCAAAATACTTCACTCTATGCACACCCCGGCCGGCGTAAACAAATAATCACCGACACCCGGATCATATTTCGCTTTCTTACTCAAGTTTCACACTCTTTTACTCCCTTTTAACACCACCAAATCATGCCCAAATCTATGAATGATCTCGATAGGGTCCAATTTTCTGTTCTTCACCAGACAGCAGAGCGCGCACGCGCTTGTATTTGCACTTTCCTCTTGTTGTATAGGATTAGAATCTTTAGCACCAATTATTGGCATTTCTCTGAGCGAATTGCCAAGATGCATTCTATTTCTTCGCTCCATGGTGGCAGAGGAGGTGGGGTTGTGGCGGCGGTGGAGGAGACGGATGTTTCGGCCATTGGTGGTGGTGGTGGAGATTGTTTTTGGTGTCGTGAAGGAGACAGGACAGCGAACTTCGAAGAGTTACGAGTGGCAAGTGATCTGGTTGGATGAGCATCACCATATATATACGTTCATAATAATTATAAGAAAGAAGTTATTATTTCGAGTCTTCTAAATCTAAAATCATTAAAGATTTATATAATTATTAATTTTAAAATTTATTTAAAATACACACAAACTAATTTAAATACTTATATTAATAAAAAAAATTATAATAAAGGACGGGTTAAATCTAAGATTCATGTAGTCTAATCATTTAGTGCATTTTATTTTATTTTTGATGGAGAAAAAAAAAAGTTTTATGTCACAAATTGCCTATATTTCTCTTTAAAGATCAACTTATTAAATAATCTTGAAGTTGTTCATCTTCACAAGAAATACTGCATTAAAAAAAAAAAAAAATACAAAAAATAAATGAAAAACTTTAAGGATTAGTGGGAGTTGAATGAATTCAAAATTACCTCCATGAGAATTTTTTAACAGGTTCATAAACTTTTACTGTTTTTCTTTAATCAGAACGATGAAAATCTTATTAACACAACTATAAAGATATCAACGGCTCTACGTCTGCTAAGTATCAGAAGATTAGCAATTAATATTGTTAGAATGTTGTTAATATTGTTTATTAGAAAAGAGAATCTGTTAGCATTATATTGAGTGAACATTCTCCGTGTGGTATCTTTCCAATATTGCATATATAAACTGAGGATGAGTAATGTAAATATTTAAGTAAAAGCAATAATGTAACAGTACATGAATTTCGTCTTCTGCTTCTCTGTATAAACAGATTCATTCTCTGTTCTTCTTCCTTTCTATTCTCTGCTCTTTCTTCATTTCTGTTTCATTTCTATATAAATATTACTGTCTATCAACAACTACATGGTCAATTATGTTTGTTCCTTATTTTTTTTAAAAATTTAAATGTTGAAATTAATACTTACAAAAATTATTTCATTACATATTTTCAATATCATGGGGTATCATAATATTACGAGAAAGGGCAGAGAAATAATACTGTACAAATATATATATATATTGAAGAAACAAAATACAAAGCAGAGAAATAATTTATTACAAACAAAGCAACGAAAATTGAAAGGAACATAAGTAGAAACAATCACATACTAATTATAAAAAATCTTTTGGAAAATTCTCAGCCTGTCACAGTTGCTTGAGGCATTAGATCTTCCAACGTTATTTCGGAGAATGACTTTGGCAGCGGAGGCCATCGAGCAATGAGCTCCGAAGCTACTTGTCGCATGGTTGGCCTAGATTGGGGATTGGCAAGCAAGCATGCAAATGCTATTTTGATAATGGAGACCACACCTTCAGCAACTCGATTTTCAGGAAGTGGGATACGTTGGTCTATCACATCCTTCAACAATGCATGCTGGTTGATTTGTGAGCACGACGACGATGCAAAAAGAGATGAGATTAGATCACCCGGATGCATTCCCATTATTACTTCCATTGTGACCACTCCAAAGCTGTAGACATCGCACTTCTCGTTCACTCTCATCGTGTAAGCTAGCTCTGCAAAGATTCTGGTCATTTTTTCATAGTACTGGCTGTATCGTACAGCTACTATGACAATTTATTATACATAACCTTTAGAGCATCCATTTTCGTAGTCCTGGTTGTATTGTTCTGCTAATATGTCATCATGTTTTGGAGAGCCTCCAAAACATTCTGACATATAAACAGAAATTTAGCAATTGATTCATATATATATATGTATGTGTATGTATATGTATGTGTATGTATGTTAAGAATGAAATCAAGTATGTACCTGGAGCTGTGTATCCGAAGGTGCCAGCAAATGAGGTCCAGTTGGTTGAGTCAGGCATCAAGAGACGAGCTGTCCCAAAATCCGAAACATGAGCCTCGTATTCCAAATCTAAAAGAACATTGCTGCTGGAAATGTCTCGATGAATGATTGGAGGCGAGCAATCATGGTGCAAATAGGATAATGCGTTGGCCACTCCTTTAACAACATTAAGCCTTCTATTCCAATCGAAGCCCATTGCCTGTTCTTCGCTAGATAAATTCATCTTCAAACTTCCCCTTTCTATGAAGTCGTAAACTAAAAAAGAGTGCTCTATTAATGAACAAAATCCATATAACTTCACAATATTTCGATGTCGAATATCTATCAACATGCGAATCTCATTTCTAAAAGTTTTCAAATTCATAAGCGCGCCATCTCTTGATGGGTGAAGTTTCTTCACAGCAACCACCTGACCTGTTGGCAACATTGCTCGATAAACAATTCCATATCCCCCTTTCCCAATGCAGTTATTGAAGTTGAAATTATTAGTAGCCTGGATGATTGTTTCATGTAGGATCTCTTCCTCATGGCCCCATACTACAAAACTGTGTGGACTTTGTCGCTCTCCTAAACAGGAAATTCTTTCTCTACTTTTCCGGTTGGGAAAGTATAAACACCCAACCATGATAAATAGTAGAAGTAGACTGCCCAGGAGAGGAACAAGAATCAAAATGACAATTTTGTTGCTCTTTCTCTTAGCTACCTTGCTGCTGCTTGTAAGAAGTGTACAAGGCTTTAGACCACTGGCATTTCCACAAAGACCACTATTATTCATAAAAGCTTCAAAAGGAGCTTCATTGAAGCCTTTGATTTTGGGGATAGGGCCCTCTAGTTCATTGTAGGAGATGTCTAGAGTTGTCAAACTCACCAAATCTACAAAAGCAGTTGGAATCAAACCGGAAAGTCTGTTGTGAGAGAGGTTCATCGTTTCTAACCGTTTCAATTGCCCAATTTGTGATGGTATCTCTCCTCCCAGTAGATTCCCACTGAGATCTAGGTCTTCAAGAAAATGCTGGAAGCTTATCTCAGAGGGGATGCTCCCTATGAACTTATTATGACCCAAGTTCAACTGTAATAAATTCGAGCACTCTCCCAGTTGTTTTGGGATTGATCCACCAAGATTATTAGAAGCTAAATTAAGGGCACGAAGTTGAGATAGCATTTGGATTTCAAAGGGAATGACACCAGAAAGATGGTTGTTATGAAGAGTAAGGTTGAACAACGCATTCAACTGCCCCAATTCTTTTGGAATTGTCCCCTTCAGGAGATTTGACGAGAGATCAATCATTTGTAGCCCAGTAGCCTTTCCAATCTCTGATGGTATCTCACCGGTGATATTATTGTTTGACAATTTTAGGCTCGCCAAGTTGTGAAAACCTCCCCATTTCCACGTGAGCTCACCAGACAAATCATTGTGACTTAGGTCCACATAGTTCAAGTTTGGGTAGAGGCCAAAATCTTCAGAAATATTCCCCGTCAATTGGTTCCATTCAAGCCTAACTCTAAATAGACTAGTACAATTTCGCAAGCTTTCAGGGATTGGACCAGAAAAATGATTGTAGGCAGCTGAAAAATTTACAAGTAACCCACCACGGCACAAGTCTCGTGGTAAATGGCCAGTGAAACTGTTTGAAAACAAATGCAAAACCATCAAATGTGTGAGATTATTCATCTCGGGGGGCAGAGAACCATTGAGATTATTATAGGACAACCTCAAATCAACAAAGGATTCCCGTTGTCCTATTTCCCGAGGAACAGATCCAGATAAATTATTGAAGCTCAGATCAAGTCGAGTGAGCATAGTCATGTTTCCAATAAAAGAAGGAATGGAACCAGAGAGTTTGTTAACCCAAAGATAGAGAACAGACAGGTGTTTCAGAGTTTCAATTGAGGCTGGAATCAAACCGGTGAAATTATTTTTACTAAGACGCAAGTCAATGAGCTTAGTCATGTTCCCAATAGAAGAAGGAATGGAACCAGAGAGTTTGTTATCTGAGAGATTGAGAGTGGATAAGTTTCTTAGATTTCCAATAGAAGAAGGAATGGAACCAGAGAGTTTGTTATCTGAGAGATTGAGAGTGGATAAGTTTCTTAGATTTCCAATAGAAGAAGGAATAGAACCAGAGAGTTTATTATCCCAGAGATAAAGAATTGTTAAGTTTCTTAGATTTATGATAGAAGAAGGGATCCAACCAGTTAAATCATTACTTGACAAGTCAAGGCAATTAAGAGACTGTAGTGATCCAATATTTGGAGGTATCAAGCCAGAGAGTTTGTTACCCCATAGATAGAGAAAGGATAGGTGTTTCAGAGTTCCAATAGAGGCTGGGATCAAACCGGTGAGATTATTTTTATTAAGACGCAAATCAATAAGCTTAGTCATGTTCCCAATAGAAGAAGGAATGAAACCAAAGAGTTTGTTATCTGAGAGATCAAGAATGGATAAGTTTCTCAGATTTCCAATAGAAGAAGGGATCGTACCAGTTAAATCATTACTTGACAATTGAAGGTCACTAAGAGACTGTAGTGATCCAATCTCTGGAGGTATCAAGCCAGAGAGTTTGTTACCCCATAGATAGAGAATGGATAGGTGTTTCAGAGTTCCGATAGAGGCTGGGATCAAGCCAATGAGATTATTTTCATTAAGAATCAATTCAATGAGCTTAGTCATGTTCCCAAGAGAAGAAGGAATGGAACCAGAGAGTTTGTTTTTCGAGAGATGGAGAATGGATAAGTTTCTCAGATTTTCAATAGAAGAAGGAATGGAACCAGAGAGTTTGTTTTTCGAGAGATTGAGAATGGATAAGTTTCTCATATTTTCAATAGAAGAAGAAATGGAACCAGAGAGTTTGTTATCCCATAGATAGAGAACAGATAGGTGTTTTAAAGTTCCAATAGAGGCTGGGATCAAACCGGTGAGATTATTTTCACAAAGGTACAAAAAGTTAAGACTTGTTAACAATCCTATCTCAAGTGGAATATTTCCTGTGAAATGATTACCACACAAGTCTAAATTGATGATTTTCGTCAGGTTACTAATGTGGGATGGAATAGTTCCATAGAGTGCATTGTTCCAGAGATTGAGAGTGAGAAGATTAGGGAAGGATGAGAAGTTGAAACTATGAAGCGTACCTCTCAGACCAAAATGTGGAAGGCTGACATTCTCGACACTTCCAGAATTGTCACAAGAGATTCCAAGCCACTTGCAAGGGCTGCTGCCAACCCAAGAAGACAGGACAGATTGGCTGTGGTTGTCATCAAGACTTACTTTCCATTTTAGGAGAGCCTCCGCTTCTTTATTACCTTCAGCAGCTACATATTTGGCAGCACCAAATGAAGTTGCAGAGGAATTAGGAGGAAAGGCAAAGAAAGAAGGAAAGCACATTAGAAGGAGAAACATTGAGACTGGTTTCTGTAGTAAGGACATCATGTCTAAGGGATATAGTTTGCTATGGCAGATAAAGATCCTAGGTTCCAATGATAGGTATTTATAGAAAAAAATAAATGGAATATTTATTGGAATTTTTAATTGTGAAATTTCCTTTTCATCTTTGTTCTTATTTTACAGAATTTGACATATATACGTCAACAACAGTGACATCAGTTTTTATTGGGTGGAAGATTTGGTAAATCTTAGGAAAATTCATTTCCAAGTCCTATAATTTCTAAAGATGCTTAATTGTTGGCTCGTTGGTTTAATGTGAATAGGAATCTTTCATCCAGAGATTTCTAAATAATCTTTGTTCTACCTTTCCAAATCATAGGACTCCATGTGACATTGTGAGCTCTTTTTTCATAATATTGTGTTCCAATCCATTATTTTTAGTCCCTAATCACAGTAGTCTCCTTTTCTTTCTTTCCTCTAATTTCGAACCATAAACTCTTTTTTCTCTCTTTTTTCATCATCAACATAATTAAATTAAATATAAAAAAATTAATTGTTTTTGAAAATATAATTTTGTAAACACACAGAAATTAGAGTTAAAAAAGGGATTGTAACACCATATGCATGTCTGTACATTGACTCAGGAAATCTTCACGAGTGTATAACTTTCTAGAATTTATCAACCAACAAGCTATGCCTGTGATATCGTGGGTGGATCTAATGTAAGTTGTTTTCATGCTTTGCAAAGTGAAATAACGGTAGAGAGTAATATAAAATTATTTTTAAAAGTTTACATGATAGTTTTAATTTTTTAATTGAAATGACTATTTGATATGATATTAGAATCTTGATAACTAAATAATCATAAGTTTGAATTTTAATATTTTTATTTTAATTAATAAAATTAAAAATAAGATAATGTAAACATATATATAAGTTTTAAATCTAAAAATTTTTAGTTGAGAAAGTATATTAAAAAATAATATAAAGTTATTCTTATAATTTTAGGTTGAAATGTTTCTGTAAAAAATACATTGCTGGTGTTCCATGAGTCAAGAAACGTCACAACTTAGTCGTGTTAATTAATTGCTTATAGTACGTCCACTACATTATTCCATGAAAGCCTCGCACCAATAACCTATTTATCGTGCTCATTGGGACGAATGGACTAGATGCATCATGAAGTTGGAAATTCAATAGCTAGTAAACTCCCTTGGCCCCAGATTGTGCCATGGGGTCTCAGGAAGTCATGTTCTCTTTGTTTTTTCTTTAGTCTAGTCGACGGAACGGGTCATAGCCAATCAAAAGTTCAGAATATCAGAAATTTGTTGCTTGTCTTTATTCTCCAATTTATATAGCCCATAAATTTATCATAAATACCTGGTCATGATTTTGATTGCTATCATGTCCGTTTGTAGTCAACCTTTTATCGTGGTCGGATGGTCCGAAACAGCTTTTCTTTGCTTAATGAATCCGTCATGAATTGTCACAAACTGTCACATTGTAAGATGTGGACTCTCTGTATAATTGCTCCGGGTTACTTCATGGTACATTTACGTGATCATGCAATGAAAGCTTCACCAACCAATAAACTGTTATCATGCTCGTTAGGGTTGAATTTTCAAATGATGCATCATGAAGTTGGGATTTCTGTAGTTAAAGATAACATAGTGTGGACATGATGCATCATGAAGTTGGGATTTCTGTAGTTAGTATACTCACTTGGATTATTGGACATAGATTATGATAAGGTGTCTCAACATACAACTTGTTTCCCTGCTGCAACTTGTGGCTGATTTGTCAAGGCTTTGTAAACAAACTCAACTAGAGTATTTTAAATTCTTGATAAGTACAAAATATACTTATGTTTTAATTTATTCTTTTTACACTAAGCTTTTTAATGTATTTTAAACTTATTGGAAGTTATTTTTATGAGTTTGACATCTCTAAGAGACTTTGTAAATTAATTGCTAAAAGATAAGAATTTCTATATTTTATATTTCAGACCTTGCTACTTGTGATAGGTTTTTCACCACGTTATAATTTCAAATATGAACATGTGCTCAGTCAAAGTTAAAGTACACATATCAAACTTTCCAAGAAGGTATTATGGGAAGAAATCTGAGTTCGTTTGAAACTCTAATCAGAACTGCAAAATTAGGCTATAATCCTACTTGTAGCAGGATTCTCTGCTTTCATACTATAGATTCAAATGAGTATATCTTGAGTCTAAGACATATAAATCATACAATTCAAAAGCCTCAAATCATTTTCACATACATGACCACAACTTTCATTAAGGATACCAAGTTAGATAAAATCATTTTGTAGGCAAAAATCCAAACGCAATATGAAGGACGAGATTGGTCTTATGATCTGATGAGGAAACTAACGGTGCCGAGCATCCCACTATGGCTGAGAGTCTGACATAGAAAAAATGGGACTTATGATCCAAGAAAGGTGTAAATAAATCCTACAACATTTCATGAATGAAATAATACAACTGGAATGGTCGGATATTGCAAGAAACCAAGTCAGAAACAAAGTCTAAGTTGCAGCAGAGTCTAAATTATAGTAGAGTTGTGACAACAATAGAGTCTGTTTTCAATATAAATTATGAGGGATTTAACCAATTTTAAGGATCAGATAAAGAAGGAAGGAATTAAGTAGCATAAGGACTTCTAATTAGCCTTAGAATCCTGAAGAAATTTGGCAGCCAAAGGAGAGAATAGATAAAGCAGAACACTACTGAAATAGGAGCTCTGCAACATTCTTTTCTTTTCTGTTTTTGTCAATTTTTCGGCAGTTATGAACTAAACTTTGACTTTCGATTCAAGGGGAATAGACACCATCTTCATTATTAAGTTGTGAGAAGTAATGTTAGCATTGTAATTCTTTCATATTCAAGTACTTATTTATCCTTATTTCAAAATTATGTTATTGATTTTTATTCATGTTTATTGAATTGTTTTCAGATGATACATATGTGTATTATAAAATGTACTTATATAGGAAATATTATAGGCATACTCTTATGTTGTAACCTCCACCATTACTATTGTATATTGCCCTACACATATATATAGAAAAAGGTTGGCTAACCAATAAGTTAAGCTTCCTAATTATTCTCAGCTTGGTATCAGAACCTTCTACCATCATAACTCTTCTCTCCCTCTCCCCCTTGCAGTTGGCCTTCTCTCTTCCTCTCCTAAATGGATTCTACTACTATTGCCGCCGCCTTCTCCCTCACCACTGGTGGTGCAGCCTAGCCGGCTAGCCATCTACAAGCTGCTGCTGGTGGTGTCCTTCCTCAATAGCAGCAACCTTCGCTTGCAGAACAAGTCAATGAATCCTCCTCGCAAGTTTTTATTGTTCCTCTGCACATTATGGGAACACAAAATCTGGCTATCGTTGCTCTATCAAACACCCACTAAGTTGTTTCGTTGAAACTTACGAATACAAATTATCTATTGGAGAATGCAGATGAAGCCCTATCTTCTTGGTCAAGGTGTTTTTCACTTCGTTGAAGACTTAGTGCCATGTCCTCCATCTCATGTTTCTGACGGTTCTGCTAGTTCTTCCTCTATAATCAGCCATTCTTTTCTTTGTTGGAAGCAACAAGATCAACTTATTTTGAGTGCTTTGCTCTCTTTTCTCTTCATGGATGTGTTGCATCTCATGGTAAATTATCATACCTTGCAATGTGTTTGGAGCACTCTTGAGAAAGCTCTTGCGTCTCCGTCTAATTCTCGCATCATGCAACTCCATGGTTCTTTTCAAGATCTTTGGCAAGGTGACTCATCGGTTAGTATATACATGCAGCAAGCCAAAGCGTTATTTGGTGAATTGGCTGCTGCTGGCTGGCCCATGTCTCTTGAAGACTTTAATCTATATGTGTTTTGTGGCCTTCATGGTGAGTTCAAAGACTTTGTAATGAGTATTGTAACCAAGGCAGAACCATTGGCGTATACTCATCTTCACAACCACCTTCTTACCTATGAATTTTTACATAAGAACTCCCTTCATTTCATGGATGCAAATCCCTCTCTATTGTCTTCATCTCTGCTGCCGCAACCACCACTACTGTCAACACCATAGCCCTCTGCTCATCTTGCTAAGTCTTATCACATCTCAAATTTCAGTTGTAATAGGGGTGTTCTCGTGGCAACTAGCGTCCCAACAACAACTTCTATAATCACCAGAATAGGGGCTAATCAGCTGCTAACTGAAAGCCAAACAATTGGCAGCAGAACAGGCGCAATACAGGGACTGGACAATGGTCTGGACAACAACATGTCCGCTTCTAACTGTGCTCAAATCTTGGTCACACAACTCCACATTGTACCCAGTTTCGCGACAGTACACAACAACCCTCTGCTCACTTGCTGTTGGGAATGTTTCTATTGTGACTTGGTTCTCCGACACCAGCGCAAATCAGCACGTCACACTTGATCTTGCAACTCTGACCGATTCTGCAACCTACTGCAACCTATCTTGGTAATGATCATTTGCATGTTGGTGACGGTAAGGGCCTTGACATATCACATATTGGACATACTACTTTACATTCCCCAAAACACATTTTTACATTATCTAATGTTCTTCATGTGCCTCATATTATCAAATTGTTGTTATCTGTTCAAAAATTTTATCGTGATAATCATATTTATTTTGAATTTCACGCTTCTATATTTTATGTCAAGGATCTCATCACCAAGAAAGTTCTCCTTTCCAGTCAGAGTAATGATGGTCTATATGTCCTCTCTGAGTCTTCTGCCACGTCAATTCCTCAAGCTTTTTGGTCTCCTTGCATCTCCACAACTGCCAACCTGTGGCATCGTCGTTTGGGTCATCCAATACCTTGCATTTTAAATTTGTTAGTTTCTGATAATAAAATCATATGTACTTCTAGATGTTCTCTTGCTCAGTGTCAAGCTTGTCCATTAGGCAAGTCGTTGTGTCTGTCATTGCGACCTATAGGTCTTAAAACTACTACCCCACTTGATTTAATATTTAGTGATGTTTGGGGTCCTGCCCTTATGTTTTTTTTGATGGCTTCCATTACTTTGTTATATTTGTCGATACGCATACCAAACATTTTGTCGATACGCTTCCATCTTTCATCATTTTTAAACACTTGTTGAGCGTCAGTTTTTACTTAAGATTAAATCTGTTCAAATTGATTGGGGTGGTGAATATCTTAAGTTAAATAAATTCTTTTAGACCATTAGTATTCATCACCGATTAATCTATCCTCATACTCATGAACAAAATGGCACCGTTGAGTGTCATCATCGGTATATTGTCGAAATTGGCCTCACTCTTTTAGGCCAATGTAGTGCACCATTACGATTTTAGAACTATGCTTTTGAATCATCAGTATATCTTATTAATCACATGCCTAGTCTTGTTCTGCAAAATAAATCTCCGTTTGAGTGTCTTTTTCGTCGTACTCCTAATTATAATTTTCTACATACTTTTGGATGTCTTTGTTTTCCCTTTTTGCATCCATATCATAATCACAAATTGGATTTCTATTCCTCTTCATGTGTGTTCTTAGGGTATAGCTCATCTCATCTTGGTTATCGTTGTCTTGATTTAGCATCTCATTGTATTTGTCTCCCGTCATGTTCATTTTCATGAAAATATCTTTCCTTTTATGAATTCTGAACATATAACACATTCATTAGTACCCTCCACATAACCTACACACCTCCCACCCGTGAATCCTCCCTAACTCTTTCAGCTCACTACTTCACAACCTTGCCAAACCAGCATCCCTGTTATGCCTTCTGTCGCACCCCAACAGACCCTCACTTACCCACAGATTCTGCAACCACTTCATCATCGTCCAACCCTGCCATACTGTCACCATCTGCTTGTTTTTCCAATGATTATTATGCAGGAGCAGGTTCTCCATCGATAGATTTTCATGCTTACAGGTCTGCCACAGCAGAACAACCCAGTTTTGCAGTAGGTTCACCGGTGTCTGCTGTGCCGACCAGTCCCTCCACAGACTTTCCAACCGGCCTGCAGCTCTGTGTAGATCTCTCTTTTTGTAACCTCTCTAGCAACTTCCAGGTACATGCTCTTCTCCTCCATGATCAGCTGCTCGTCAACATCACATGGTCCTCTGTCCTAGGTAGCCAAAGACAACACTGTCCACAACAACTACAACCACCTCTGCTGCTTCCTTCAGTCAGGTAGTATCTCCTCCAACTCATGAACCACTTGTTTTTAATGATGCTAACAGGTATAAGGTGTGGCATAGTGCTATGTGCAAGGAATTTCAAGCCTTATGTGCTAACAGAACTTGGACCTTAGTGCCGTTTCACCCTTCGATGAATGTTGTTGGTAGTCGGTGGGTGTACAAGATTAAACACAGAGTTGATGGCAACATTGAGAGGTATAAGGCGCACTTAGTTGCTAGAGGTTTCACTCAACAAAAAGGTATTGATTACTCTAAAACCTTTAGTCCTGTATCATACAGGTGACCGTCAGATTAGTCTTCTCCATTGCGGTCTCGTGTGATTGGAAAATTCATCAGCTTGATATCCATAATGCATTTCTCAATGGCATTCTTGACAAAGAGGTCTACATGAAACAATCTCCAGGTTTGTAGATTGCATAAGTCTCTATATGGTTTAAAACAGGCTTCACTGGCTTGGTACACTCATCTAAATGACTTCTTGCTATCAATTGGTTTTCGCGCCTCTAAGGTGGATACCTCATTATTTATCTTCTCTGTTGGTACTGATATTTGTTATCTTCTAGTCTGTTGATGATATTTTACTTAGGGGTAGCAACTCTCTTTTACTTCAATGCCTCATACAGTTGCTGAGCTTAGAATTTAAGCTTCGAGACGTAGGTACTGTTCATTATTTTTTAGGCATTGAGGTTTAGTCTACTGATATGGGTCTTATGCTATGATAGCATAAATATACACTTGACATCCTCACTCGGGCTGGTATGATATCTAGCAAACCTATTGATACTCCTATCTTTACATCCAAAGCTATCATATTGCCAGATCCTTTATTTTCTGATGCTATATGCTTTCGTCAAATAATAGGTGCTCTTCAATATGTCAATTTATGCATGATCCTATAGATTCTCATTGGGTTGTCGTTAAACGCATTTTGTGTTATCTTAAGGGTACGACAACACATGGCCTACATATTACTCGTAGTTTTTTCTTTGTATTACATAACTTTATAGATGCAGATTGGGCATGTAATATTGATGATAGAAAATCTACAGGTGGTTATCTTGTGTTCTTTGGTCAGATGCTGATTTTGTGGAAATCAGGTAAGCAACGTACATTTGCTCGCTCCTCTACTGAAGTTGAGTACAAAGCCTTAACAGATGGCACTGTTGAGGTTATCTGACTTCAATATTTATTAATAGATCTTTAAATTCTGTATGTTTCTGCTCCTATCATTTGATGTGATAACCTTGGTGCCACTTATTTATCTATGAATCCTGTTTTTCATGCTCGTACAAAACATGTTGACGTTGATTATCATTTTGTCCGAGATAGAGTTGCGAAGAAGGAGATTCAGATTCGTTTTATTTCCTCTTAGGATCAACTTGGAGATGTCTTTACTAAGTTACTTCCTACTACTTCGTTTACTGCTTTTCGTTTCAAGTTTTAGGTCGATCCTCCACCCTTAACTTGAGGGGGCATATATAGAATGCACCTATATAGAAAATATTATAGGCATACTCTTATGTTGTAATCTCCATCATTACTATTGTATATTGCCTTACACACACACACACACACACACACATATGTGAAAAGGTTGTCTAACCAATAGGTTAAGGCTCCTAATTATTCTCAATGTTGTAACCCATTTTTGGGTCCCCGCACAAAAAGGAGAAAATACAAAAAATTATATTTGGAAGAAAAACCAAAAAAATAATAAGCAGTGAAAAGAGGATGCCAAAGCGCTTAGAAAATGACTAAAAATTGGTTGAGGAGGTTTAAAAATACAGGAATTGAAATTTGACCGTATATCGTTGACTGATGAGGGCCCGACGAATAAAGAAAATTCAATTTGAGAAAGAAATGTCCAAAATCAGATGTTTATTAGACACAATTAAATTTATTAAAGGTTTAATTGAGTTTATGAAGTTTTTATTGCAAGAAAAATTGATTTTTGAAGTCAATTTGGGCTTTAATTGGAAGTAATTAAAGTTATGGGGTCAAATTATAATTTTTGAGAGTTGATTTGGTCAGATCAGGGGCTTAATTGTATAAATATTGAAGTTTGATGGCCAATTAGGGATCTAATTGAAGAAATCCGAAACTAAGGACCAAGTTGGAAAAGGCGCGTAAATAGAGGTACTGCAATTGACTAAATCAGGGACCAAATTGAAGGAATTTGAAGTTTATTAATCAATTGAGGGTCAAAATACACAAATTCAAAACCAAGGACTAAAGTGAAAAAGACGACCAACTTTAGGGCCGACGTTTGAAGTTTGGCAGGGATGCAATTGAATTGATTCTTAAAATCAAAATTGCATTTGAGGACTTAAATGAAAAAAGGACAAATTGAGGATTGATTTGGAAGTTGACGTGTTTTGGCGCCATTTTTTATTTAAATGAAATGGCGCGTTTTGTCCAAAATGACGCCGTTTCATGTTAAAAAAAGAAGAAGAAGAAGAACAAAACAATGTCGTTTTAAGCGACACTGTTCCTTTTTCTTCTTCCCCTGGACGTACAGCAGGGGAAGATAACGCTTTTGTTTTTTTTGCTTTACTTCTTCCTGCTAGGGGTGATCATTTTCGGTTCGGTTCGGTTTTTACCTTTAAAAAACAACCAAACCAGAAGGAAAAAAAAAGGGACCCAAACTGAACCAGAACCGGTCCAAATCGACCAGTTTCGGTTTGGGTCCGGTTTTTGAGGCCTAAAACCAGAAAAACCTATGGTTATTTTTCTGGCTTCGTAATGGGCTTTTAATGGGCTTCGTAATGGGCTTTTAGTGGATTTCTAATGGGCTTATAATTGATGTTAATAATATCTAATTTTCTTATAAGATTCCAAAGTATATTTAATTTTTTTTGCCACTAAATATTCATTTATATTAAATTGTTATTGTCAATTTTGTGTTCAATATATTTTTTACCTTCCTAATTTTTTTCTCCTGCTTCAAAAAAATTTAAATAACACACAATCACACATCAACAAGTTAAAATCCAAATTAATCCAAATTACAAACCAATGCCTTCAAAGGGCTTAAAAAAAAAACAACAAATAACATTATAATAAAACTCCAAGCCAAAACAATAAATCTTTATTTGCACATCATCTCGATAAAAAAGCACATCAAGAACATTGCACTTTCAGCTCCTTTCAAAATTCGTTATTGAAGCATCGTCTCAATAGTGCCACTTTGATACCTGAAATTCAAAATATAGAACTATAACAGGATAAATTAAATTAGAAGATACAAAATTAAAAAATAGTATTTTTACCATATATTTTGAATAAATGCATCAACTTGTGAACTAATTATCATCTGTTGCTAGATGCAACTTTCCACTGAATTCTACAAAATAAAAAATTAAACATGTTAGAATAAAAAATAAAAACGCGTTAATTAATAAATTATAAAATAAAATGTGTAAGTTTATAAGAAAAATTACATCCTTCAAGATTTTCATAGGTTTCAAAATCATTAATCAAGGTTCCATCATCAGTTGGAATTGGTCGATGATGCAACCAATTTTGACAACAAATAAGTGGTTGAACTGTTGCTGGAGATAGAGAACTTCGAAATTGGTCGAGTATACGACCACCTGTACTAAAGGCTGATTCAGAAGCCATTGTGGATATAGGAATAGCCAGAACATGTTGTGCAACTTTTGAAAGTATTTTATATTTTGAAGCTTTAATCTTCCACCAACATAAAATATCTAATTTACCATTATTAGGATCCTCACAACCATCAATCAAATACCTCTCAACCTCATTTCTATTTTCCATATTATCTTCCTCCTGTAAGTGCCTTTTGAATCGAGCTAAAGTATTAACATCTACCTTTATGTCATCAATAGCATCATCAACATCTTGTGTATGCCTATTATCTTCCACCACTTCATCGGCTTTCAAATAAAACTCATACAAGCTCACCAAATTATCTTTCACCTTCTTTGTTAGCAATTGTGCTTTGTCATAATCATACAACTCACCAAAACAAAATTTCACATATTTCAACTTAAGACGTGGATTCAAAACATTAGCCATATATAACAAAAAATTCTGATTTGCTTCACAACCCCAATACTTCTCAAACTTTAACATCATGTTCATCGCCATTCCACTTAAAATATTATCTCTACTTTTACACAATTGCAACAAGTTTGTATGCATGTAAATCAATTCATTGAAGAAAGAATTTGATGTGACATGCAATGAGCCAGAAAATCTCAATGTAACCATGTAAAAAATCTTTAAAAACTTCAGCAAAGTTCTAGCATTTTCCCAATCCTCCAAACTAGGTGGCCCTATGTTTTTTTTTATTTCCCTTTGAATCAACCTCCAAAAAGTAACTCATATACCTAGGTTCACTTTGATCTAACCTCACAAACACCTTTTCAAACTTTTCAGCAGCTTCTAACATAAGATAAGTTGAATTCCATCGAGTTGCAACATCCAAACACAATGATTTCTTACACTCTATATGCAAATTTTCTACACACTTCTTAAATGCAAGTAGCCTAGAAGGTGAAGACCTCACAAACCTAATTGCATTTCGAATCTTAACAACCGAAACATTAATCTCTTTCAAGCCATCACACACAATGAGGTTTACAATGTGTGCACAACATCTAACATGCAAATGTTCATTTGACAATATATTCGTTGGCCAATCTTTCATCACATTCTTTAAATATGAAATATTAACACTATTAGAGCTTGCATTGTCTACTGTAACAGTTAAAAGTTTATCAATCCCCCACTCTAACAAAAAATTCTCAATAACGTGACTAATTGTCTCACCCATATGATTGGAAACTTGACAAAAATTCAGAATTCTTTTATGCAAATTCACTCATTATCAATCCAATGAGCCATTAAGAACATATAGTTAATGTTTTGGATTGATGTCCATGTATCTGTTGTTAAGCATAATCGTTGACCCTTAAGAGCTCTCTTTAATTTTTCCTTCTCTTTAACATAAAGTTTCAAACAATCTCTCATAACAGTGAAACAAGAAGGAATGTCAAATCTAGGCTGCAAGGTCCTAGAAAATAATCTAAATCCCTTACCCTCCACAAAATTAAAAGGCAACTCATCAATTATAACCATTTTTACTAGTGCCTTTCTGCATTCATCATAATCATAACCTATTGCCTTAAGAGTTCCCACACTTCGATCTTCTAATTCACCCCCTGCTTTATTAGGTTCTAATACCAAAAATTTTTGCTTCTTATCAACCACAAAAGAAAACTTTTTGCATACTTTTAAATGACTCCACATATTACTTGTCCCATTAACAATAGTATGACATGCATAATCCTTTCCATAATAATTACATTCAGCTCTAGGGGTTGAAGGATCACCATCAAGTTTTGTAAAATGATCCCAAATTTGTGATTTTTTTTTTTATCATCAACATTTCTTTTTCCTTGATGTAAGGACTTGAGGTTGTTTACCTTTATTATCCGTGGCAGATCCTACAGTAGTTGATGTTGGGTTAGTGTTTGAAGCTAGGGCATTGGTTGATGTTGGGGTAGTGCCAGTGGATGAAACATTTTGATTTTGAAGGTTTTCCATCTGTAATTAACAATTAAGGACATGTTAATATTTCTGCATGTTGAACTCAAAACAACAGCCAACAACAATGAAGAACTCAAAAGAAATCAGCTTCAAATAGTACAAAAACACAGTAATGTTGCAGTAACAGCACATTTTAAAATGATAAAATCAGATGTTAAATCATAATAAATCTTCTAACCAACTGTCATATAAATTATTCATACACATCTCAAATATGAATTTTATAGAGAAACTGTATGCATCATTATATAACCATAATAAAATTACATCCAAGAAATGCAAAACATCTACAACAGAATCAATAAAAAAGTGGGTGTGCTAACCTGAAGGTAAGGAAAGGCAATATTGTATACTTGTAGGAGGAATTTTTACTTGGTCGACAACCTGAGGCAAGATTGAAGTTTCATTAGTGATAAATATCAAAGATTTGAATAAGAATATGCCATATAAATAAAGAGCACAAATCCAGCAGTAGTATAGCTTAGGTGTATATGTGCACACGCACACGAGACAGAGACACACAGAAAGATAGTTTCACAGCCATTGCAAATAAAAAGATAGTTCATCTTCCCAATACATAACCTCTATGCTTGCTGGTTACTACTGAAACTGGGAAGACTAAAGTGTCTAGAAGAAATAAACAACATTTTTCTCAAATAGATTATAGAAGAAAGTAAAACAAGGCAACAAGCTGCATGTCTAAAATAGAATGTCCCCACTATATATCACCAAGCCATTTGAGTCAATTTCTTAGTTGGATAGCAACACAGTAAGCCATCAAGATTTTGAGGGAGATTTCAGATTAGATTTGAAATTAGACGAGATAAAATTAAATTAAATTAAATAGAACATAACATAACATAAATGAAATGAAAGGGTTTCCCATCGTGATTTTTGGTAGTTGACTATACATATGACCCACATATAAGTATACCACGCTAAGCAGATGACATTGTTTCTTAATAATTCACAATTACTAATTAATGAACATGCAGATCAAAAGATAATCATGTGAACTTAATTACATTTTCAACTTTTCTTTTCTTTTCTTTATTTCTGTTCCTGTTTGGCTTAACCATGCATGTGAACTTCAGGATGTCATTAGTATAACTATAAACCTTGTTGGCAGTTCCAAATTCCAATCTACCAGTGAGAAAGAAAAGAAGGAAAAAAAAAAGGACATACTGTTTACGATTGATCGTCTTTTGAGAATCTGACAGGGACAACGATTCCAATTTCCTTTCCAGATTGTGTTCTTTCGTCCAAATTTATTTTTACATTGTTTAAAATAATTAACAGTTTAACACATCAAAATAGAAAAATAGAAACAATATAAAATCAACAAGCAACAATTAATTAAATCTGTAATTACATGACAAGATTACCTGAGCGATGTAATCGGCTTTGATACAAGCAATAGGTTGAAGAAGCTCTGGAAGCGGTAACAGTTTCGCCACCTCACACACACGACGGTTTCTTTCGAGATTCAAAGAATGGTCGTTTGAAAATAGCCTAAGCTGAGTAAGCTCGTTGACTGGTGAAGAGGAGGCGACTGTTAATGGGAGGGGGCGGGGCGACTGTTAATGGGAGGGGGCGGGGCGGCTGTTAATGGCAGTAGGGGTGACCGGAGGGGGCGGCTGTGTCTGTGAATGAAAATTGAAAGGGTTGGAGGGGAGGGGGCGGCTGTGTGAAAGGAAAAGAAGATAAATTGAAAGTGCTAGGGTTGTTGAAAGGGAACGTAATGGGAGGACTGAGGAGGCGGCTCGCGGTTTGAAGTTGGACCGCTTGGTTTATTTTTTTTTTCATTCCTAAACTGAACTGGTTCGGTTCGGTTTGGGTTAGCCAGTTTAGGCACACCAAAATCGGAAACCAAACCGAACCGGACATTTTCCTAAATATTTTAACCAGTTCAATCGGTTTTGTTTATCATTTCGGTTTTCTTGGTTAAATCGGTTTTCCGGTTTTTTTGCTCACCCCTATTTCCTGCCTCTCTCCCTCCCCGCGTGCTCTGCCAAAACCCAAAGCCCGACGCCCCCTTATAATGAGAAACCCGAGGGTCACGCCCTGCAATCCACACCCATTGGCCACCTAGCCCGGTGCCGTGGCAGGGCAGGAAGGCCTCGCTCGCCATGCGCAACGATAGGGCGGGGATAGGGTCGACCCCGCTCCCCTTTGCCCTATAAATACCACTCTTAACATCAGCACAAGAGGAGGGGAAAAAGAAAAGGAAAGAAAAGAGACGTAGAGAGAAGAGAGAGAGAGAGATGGAAACTAGAGGAGAGGAAAAGAAAGAAAAAAAAAACCGATGGAAGGGGTTTGAGAGAGAGAAACAAGGGAGAGCAGGGAGTATAAAAGGGGAAAACGCTTGATAATGAAAGAAGAGAAAGTAAAATGAAACACCAGAGGAGAGGGAAGGAGCAGTAACCTTTCTCTCCGTCGTCTGAAACAGCAGCTCCACCGCCCGGAGCTTCTATCTGTGAGCCACGTTCTCAGCCAGACCAGCAAAGCACCGCCTCCTTCGCGCCAGGTAACTCTTCTTTCCCCTCCAACTTCTCCTTCATCTTCGGCTTCATCATCCTCCTGCAAGCAAAACGAATAATCATTCTGCATGCAGGAGGATGGGAGGGGGAAAATAATTCCCCCCCCCCATTTTCTTTTCTGGGTCGGGCCAGTTCTGGCCCAGCCCTGATGTTTGGGCCGGGTCCGGCCCAGACCCAAATAAACAGAGAGGAGTGTTGGGCCGAGATCGACCTAACCCTTTTAGGCTGAGTTCGGCCCAGTTAGCTGGGCCGGCCCAACCCCCATAATTATAATATTATATATATATATATATATATATATATAAAATTCTGAAAAAATCATTTCAAAAATTTGTGATTTTCCCGAATATTTTTTCATCAATTTTGCTTAATATTAGTTTGTATTTTTATACTGTAAAGATACAAATCAGGTATTAAAATACCCGATTTTCATCAAAACATTGTAAAAAATTATAAAACAAAAACATATTTTGTTTTCATGCATACGACCAAGTCTCTCAAAGATAAGAAAAATCATCACATCATATTTTCACATACAACGAAAAAAAATCATATTTTTTTATACATCAAACACAAAAAAAAATTAAAAAATATGTTTTAGCATGTATTTTGGCTATAATAATAAGTTTGTTAGAGCCATGAGTACTAGACCAATATTTTAAAAATTCCAAAAAAAATATTTTGTTTTCTTTTAGTATTTGGAATTACGAATTTATACGTAAAATGTATTCATGATATTAAAAATGTATTTTTTTTTTATAGATGTTAGAACGATTAGGTTTTTTACCCGATAAGATGAGGACCTCCTTACCGAGGAGGACTTTTCTTAAACCATAAACGGACCAACAATTAGAAATACAATAATACCTTAGCTTTTTATCAGACAATCAAACAATGCAGCTTACCTTAGGTAAGGCGTATTTGGGGTGCTAATACCTTCTTTTTATGCAACCAATCCCCGTATCCGATCTCTGAGACTAGTTAGGGTTCCTTGTGACCAAAATATTAGGTGGCGACTCCCATTCTATTTTTCCACAGATAAAAGACAAGAATCTCTTGTCTCCCTATTTTGCCAGATACATAGATTGAAGTGGAATATTCGCCTCGACGCCGCACACGTGCGACACTCAACTATTTGCTTTCTAGTTTCTTTGATTTCTATTCATGCTTATTGATTTCGTTTGGTTTTTACAAGGATCTATTGGTGATTATTGGATGTAGCTGTTAATGTCAGAAGGATAATAGTCTTATGACATGTTAAGACAGTGGATCGAAAATTGTTCTATGCATGTATATCTACACTTAGGATTAATTATCTCTGCTATTTATATTTATTTTTTCTTTAAAATAAATCTAAAAAATAATTAACAGGATATTATTGGTTAATTACTCTCTCTGCAGTATAAAATATCCGATGCCCGTGGTATCATGTGTGGATCTGTTGTAAGTTGTTTTTGTGCTTAATTAGCAAAGTTGAAGAGATCACTAGCTAGCTAGTGTTGAATCAGTCAAGAAATGTCACAACTTATCGTGTTAATTGCTTCTTGTTACTTCATAGTACATCCACAGCATTATGCCATTGAAGCTTCACCAGCCAATAACCTGTTAATCATGCTCACGGAGTAGATGCATCATGAACTTGGAAATGCAACAGTTAGTAAACTCCCTTGGCCCCAGATTGTGCCATGGGGTCCCAGGGAAGTCATGTTCTCTTTGGTTTTTCTTTAGTCTAGTGGACGGAACGTATCATAGCCAATCAAGAAAAAGCAGCTTTTCTTTTCTTTTCTTTTTCCTTTTTTTTCCTATGCAGCTTTATTGTGGTTTTCTTTGCTTTCTTTTCTTTTCTTTGTTTCTTTACTTATACAATGAATCCGTCATGAAATGTCACAAACTGTCGCATTGTAGGCCTCTCTGTATATGCCATGAAAGCTTCACCAACCAATAACATGTTTATCGTGCTCATTGGGAACTTGCTAACGGCGTAGATGCAGCATGAAGTACTTGGAAATTCAGTAGTTAGTATGCTCCCCTTCATTAGCAACAGATTCCGGTGTGGGTTCTCGGGAAGTCATATAAATCAAATGAATAGCAAATGTTAAAGATATTCATATGAGAATATCTTATATAAATTAAATTGAAATATATTACGAATATCGGTTCAAAATAATCCAAATGACAAATTCAAAAAAAGTTAAAAAAAATATAAAAATCCTAACATTGAAGAAGGATCGATGAAGAAAAAAGACAGAATTCAGAATATCTATTTTTTATTTATTTATTAACGCAGTTATTCGAGCCAGCTTGCGCATACCTCGACTAATCCCACGGGTCCTGAAGTTAATGACCATGTAAGTCTCTGGTGGCCCTGAAGTTTGTGGGACTCGAACTGATGACCTCTAGAGAGCAAACTCAAGATCTGACCAGTTGAGGTACACATTTCAAGTTTCAATATATTTATCTTTAATTGTATAAGTAGAGAAACAAAGAATTTAACGAATTGAATTAATCTGTGAGCTTAACAGAGAATCGTTTTTAGATTTCAAGAATTGTTTTATATTTCTCTGTAACATCATAAACAGAAAGATATTATTGAAAACAGAAACTCATTCATGAATCGAGATATTGATAATAATGATAAAGTATTCATGGAAAATGTTTTATGATGAAATTATAATGTGTACAGTAGTTAAGTGGAGCCACAATGTTCAACCTATCTATTCTCACATCCGACATGTGGGCTGTTGTTTTCCCTGTCTTTTTCTACTACCAACAGGTAATAATTAAAATACAATATATATATATATATATATATATATATATATCCGTGTCGATCATATTTTCTTTTAATAAATTTATAGATGTGGTCAATTATAGTGTGATTCATGATGAATTACTTTAATTGCAGGTTGATTGGTTATACTTTCTTTCTTTTGCAATTGTAGGTTCACGGGAAGTCATATAAATCAAATCAATAGAAAATATAAAGATGTTTAAATGAAGTAAATCAAATTGAAACATATCATGAATGCAGGTTCAAAATAAACCGAATGATTAAATTAAAATATCCAAAAAAAATACAAAAATCCGAACATTGAAGAAGGATGAAGAAAAAAGGCAAAGAATTCAATATATGTATCTTTAATTGTTAATTTGGTTTAACACACATATTTAGATTATGTATTTTGTTACAATTTTTTTTTAAATAATATATTTTAAAATTTTAGCCATTTTTTTATTTTGATAAAAATACCCTTGACATCAACCGATATTTTTTGTTGCTGGAATTGGTTCGAATCAATAATTTTTTTTAATATTATTTTTTAACGAGTCTTTTTCATTCAAGTACTGAAAAATATTGAAAAATAAATTTTTAAATTAAAATAAACTTATTTTGTGAATATCAGATGGGACAATTGTTTTCTTTGTTTTTTCTAATATTTTCTTCATTGAATTCTTTCAATTTGACTAATTGGTCATTAATAAGATCATATATAAGGAATAATGGTACTGGAAAATTAAAAACGAGAGTTTTGATTCTTAAGAATCATTTCTGTTTTTGTTTTAAAAATATTAAAATACCACCAATTGGTTGTCATAGATTTTCAAAGACAAACAAAGTGGCGTTAAGAAAATTGGATTCTAACCGTTTGATTACCTTTAAAACTGTGTTACAACATGGACTTAAGTGTCCATTGGGATACACATTTGTATATATATATATATATATATATATATATATATATAGACTGCAGCTAACCGTGTAAAAAAGTGCCATAGATATTATCTATTAGAAAATAATATAAATTATATTTTAAAAATTTATCTAATAACTTAAATTATTAAATTTCTTCGACATGCTCGCTGCTTCAAAATTATATTAGGGCATCAACACTTTAATTGCATGAAACAAAATAACTAAGCCGAAGAACCCTACCCACAAGGAAATGAACAAAACCCATGAAAATGATAATTTAGTTAATGTGAGGAATTACAAATGATTCAATTAAGGGGTACTTGACGCAAGTCATATAATACATGGTGGCAAATAGTTACTAGCAAAATGACCTTTTCTTGCAAGAAGAAGCCATGCTGAGGAGAAGCAGAGAGAGGTATCAAATTTGTTTCTTGTTCTATTCAATTTCATTTTGCAACAATCTGATATATATATATATATATATATATATATATATATATATATATATATATAAATTGAAAAGGTTGCTCATGTCTAGAGGCCGTGAAGTGTGGGGTGGGAGTAGGACATTAATCGTCAAGGTAAAAATCATTTAGGAGTTGTTTTTAGCGATACGTTGTTTCATGGAAGCATGTTCTTAAGAAAACATCGCTTCGTGTACCACAAAAAAATAGCGTGAACGTTATCATGTTGGGCTAAGTTTAAGAACAGTTTGATTAATTGAATCCAGCTACTAAAAAGTTGTTTGCATTACAAAGTTGTTTACAATTATTAGAATATTATACTCTTGTTTATGTTGACTTGAATCTGACCTAGTCTTCAACTCGCTCAGTTTCCCGCGCATCGCAGCGAGGCCTGATCCGTAAGGAACAATAACCCATTGTCCAATTCTGTTCCATGGAAAATGAGGGAACTAATGTGTAAAGAAAGGGATGCAAATTTGTTAGGTTTGCCTAGAAAACGTAGCCAACAGAACTGAGAGGTTTGGTGCATTTTAATCTCGAAACTGAAAAGACACACATATATATTTAACAGAACTGAGAGGCAACTTTCTCCAAGCAACCAAGGCATCCAACCAACGCAAGTCCCAAAGCAAAGGGTGGAAACATAACCGGTAGTTGTTTTAACTAGCTACGTACAATCCTATTCTTTATTGCTCTCTTCCTTTCACACACACACACACACACCCTTTCACCCTAGAAAGTTTGATTATAAGAAGCTTGACAAAAAATTGTAATTTTTATGTAATTCACCCTAGAAAGTTTGATTATAAGCTGCTTGTAAACCAAAGAAAAAAAATAAAATGGATAAAAAATTATAGTTTTATATAATTCACCTTAAATCTATTTTTTTTTTATTATAAGCAACTTGAATTTCCTTCATAATTGGATAACAGGCCTTAATTGAACATCTATAGGAAATCTAAATTAGGGATTTTATTTTAGACTTTCATTAATCTTTCCTTTTAAAGTTGGAAGTGAATGTTAACTTCGGTTTCTATTATTTAGAGGAAGCCAACCTTTTCCTCATCAAGTTTTTTTTTAAAGCTTCATTAGGGGCTTAATTAGTGAATAATTAAGTTTGGGAGCACAATTTAGGCTTAATTGAGAAGATTAGAATTTTAAGAGATCAAATTTAATTTTTACCAAGTTAATTAATTGCAATTAGAGGCAAACTTGCAAGAAAATTAGAGTTTTTAGGTCAATTAAGGGTTAAATCGAAAGATTTCACAACCAATGATCATTTTACAAAAGGCGGCAAACTATAGGGGTTTAAATGATTGAAACCGGTGGTAAAATTGAAGAAATTCAAAGTTTAATGGTCAATTAGATGTTAAATTGCATAAATATCAGACAAGGACTAAAGTGCAAAAGACGTCATAATCCAGGGTTCAAATTGAAGTTCAGAAGGGGCTTAATTGCACTAAATAAAAAATTTAAGGTCAACTAGGGGTGCAATTAAACAAATGTGAAAGATGAATGACTAAATTGATATTTGACAAAAATCCCTAATTTAAACCAAAACGGCACCGTTTTGTAAAAAATAAAAGGACCAGATGACATGTTGTCTGGTCAATATTCATTATCTTCCTCGTTTTTAGCCGAAAAAGCTACATGGATGGCTATTTTTCATATACATTTAATACTTCACAGGTCTATCAAAATTGATAATACCTGAACTAAAATGATCACCTAACAACCCTTTACATCAAGATATAGTCCGTTCAGGTCGAGTGACATTACAACAACCCCAACGCCGGCCTAAAGTGGCCACCAAAATTGATAATACATGGTGGCAAAATGACCTTTTTGTGTAAGAAGAAGCCATGCTGAGGAGAAGCAGAGAGGTATCGAATTTGTTTCTTGTTCTATTCAATTTCATTTTGTACCGATCTGATCCCAAATAATATATATAGGATTTGGAGTCTAATATAATAATATCTATAAATCATTTATTATCCATTAAATGAAGTAATGCTTTTTTAAAAAATCACTTAGATTAATATTCATCAAATTTGTATTAAATTATCATCTCTTGGTGTGAATGTTTAGAAATATAATAGCTTTTGCTTTTCAAAACATTTAAACAGAGTATTTAAAAAAACCAAATGTTAAATTGATACAGTTTTAATGTTTTTGAATGATTTTTGATATATTAATATTAAAAAATAAAAAAATAAAAAATTATTTCAATATATTCTTATCCAAAAACTTCTCACCACACTATTATAAATTCAATACCAAACAGACATAAA